>OOIG01000031.1_pt1 | contig 128046 bp, 120 predicted proteins | sample 1692091 | NCBI WGS metagenome assembly OOIG01 (sample SAMN06348188, study PRJEB24527) | human gut metagenome | biome: human gut; feature: ankylosing spondylitis patient; material: feces | host: Homo sapiens | place: China | collected 2015-10 | reverse complement strand
TCCATATAGATAGACGCATCATTCGTCCAATGCTTGTACAGTTCGTGACATAGTTTTCGCGTCATCGCCTTTAACTGAATTGTTGGCACGTTAGACCCTACCTATCTTATCATTTCGACTTATTGCTTTGTTCAAAGCTATCATATGGCTTTAATATATGCAATAACATTCCGGGCAGACATTACTGCCGGGAATGAAACCGTCTTATGACCATCCGCCTTAGCCCCTCCGCCCGTTTTTCTATATTTTAGCCGAACAGCTTGCCTATGCCGCTTATTATATCGCCGGCCTTGTCCAAATTGAGCTTGGCCTTTATGGCGTCCGCCAGCTTGTTTATCTGCTTGCTTATTCCTCTGTCATTTTAACTACCGTTGCCGTGGGCGCGTTCCTATGCACGCTCTCTATGCCCGCTATGCAGCTTGCCTTGGCCTTGTAGCCTTCGGACACGGCAATTATTTCGCCGTTGCGCGCCTTGAGACGGAAGCGGTATTCGCCCGCCTTATCGGAATACATTTCAAACTTGGGATGTGTCTTGGCTTCGTAATTTTCAACGGTCTGATCCTCAAGCTGGGCTATTTCCGCGTTCTTGCGCACGCTCTCAAGCCCGTTCATGCAGGCGGCCTCGGTAGTATACACCTCTGACGTTGCTATGGCTTCGCCGTTGTTGGCCTTCAGATCGAACTTAAACCCGGTTTTGGTCTGCTTTACAACAAATTTACCCATGTTCATACCCACTTTCGCTTTGATTTTTATTTATTATATCATATATTTTTATCGGCACAACGGTATAATTGCCTTAACTTGATATTTTTTTGCAAGATAAAAGGGACACGGGTTTTGCCCCATGTCCCTTGCGTATTGACCTTTAGTTCAGCCTTATTTCCTTCGCCTGCTCGGGATTGAATACACCGCGCATGTCATACTTATTGTATGTGCCGTATTCGTTGAGCACGCGGCCATCCAGCGAGTAAGTCACTATGAAACGCTTGCCGTCCACGCTGGTCCAGTTTTCGGCGTCCCATGTGAGGTAGCCCGCATCGTCGGTGCGCTTTTCGGCGAATATAAGATCCACCTGACGGTTATCCTTGGCCACCATGTCGGTTATTTCCGCGGTGGTCAGGTCGCGTTCGCACTTCTGAATAAGATCGTTTACCTTCATTGTTTTGCTCCTTAAAGCTTAACCGACGTATCCGGCCTTCTTGAGTATCTCAAGGGCGCGGGCGTGGTTAGCTTCGCTCATCATTACCAGCGGACCGGTGCAGCCCATGCCGGTTTCGGCATAGATGCCCTCTTTCCACAGGGCCTGCGCGGCATCCTCAAGATCCATTACCTCTATGCCGGCTATGGAAGCGGTGCAGGGCTCTGCCGCGGGCTTGACCACCTTTTCTTCCGCAGCGGCGGGCTTGGCGGCTGCCTTGCGCGCTTCAAGTATCTGGTTCAGGCCGGCCTTTTCAGCCTTGGCGAATTCAGCGCTCGCCTTTTCGAATACCTTGCCCTTAACAAGCTCGGCTGCATACTCCAGCGCGTTCGCTATGAGTGGCGCACCGGAAGCGCGGCTGATTATAAGGATAAGCTTGTCGTAACCCTTGCCGATGCCGGGGCCATAGCCAAAGCCGGTGGATTCAAAGCTGCCGCCGGTGGTAAACGCAGCAAGCATCTTAACAAGCACGTTACCGGTAAGCGAGTCGGTCACCAGCACGTCCGGCGTGCCTTCCAGCACGTCGTTACCGCGCATCACCGCGCCGCCGTCCGCGCGGGCGGACTCGGCCCAGGTGAACTCGTAGCCGTTGGCCTTGAGCTGGTTGAGCGCCATCTCGGTCTGCCTTGCGCCGTCAACGTTCAGTATGCCTACCGTGGGGTTTCCCACGCCGCAGGCCTTGGCGGTGATAATGCCGGAAACGGCGTTCTTTATCATGCCCTCTATGCGGTCCGAGCTGGAGGTGCCGGTGGTGTTGGCGATGAACATTTCGCGGCCCTTGGCGGGGGTTATGGCGCGACCTACGGTGGAAACGCCGATGGGGAACGGATAGTGCATGGTAACTGCGCCGTCCACCTCGTGATTATTCAGCATCTCCTCCATCTTCTTGTGACCCTCTTCATCGTTGGCCACGGGGATGGTGGTTACGCCTTCGGCGGTGAGCGTGCCGATATAGTACACGTCTACGCCGCGCTTAGCAGCCATTTTGGCGGCAGCCATGGCGTTCTCTTCGCCATGCTCGCTGCCCATGCCGGTAAGGGCGATCTTCGGGCGGTCCATGAACGCGCCGGTTTCAAGCCCTTCCGCCATCTTCAGGAATGACTGCGCGATTATCTTTTCAATGCTGCCCATGTTGCGCACCTGCCTTATTCATCCTGCCCCATGAGGGAGGTGGCAAATTCGCGCATGGCCTTGGCTATCATCTTCTTGACTTCGTCTTCGCTCACGCCGGCTTCGGCTTTCTCGCCCTTGTTCGCCTCAATAACGAAGGATACGCCGTCAAACAGGTTGGTCATGCGGCCAAGGAACAGCGAACCCTTGCCGATTATCATAACGCGGTTGATCTTGCCGGCCATGATATCGTTGCGGGCGAATCCGATGTAAGGCACGCCGGAGGGGATATGACCCTGGGTGGGCGCCCAACCGGTAAGGCCATGCTCCTTGGTGAAGGAAGCAAGCTCGCTCTTCTGAATATCGCCGCGCTTTACGGCCAGAGCAGCTATCATCTTGTAGTTAGCCAGCGGCACGTCGCCTGCGCCGGCGGGCTTGGTGATGTCGGGGTTCTGCATTTCGGGGGAGAACTTATCAACATCGGTAACCTTCAGACCGGCCCTCTCCAGAGGATCGGTGACCAGGCTGCCTATAACGGCCTGCGGCGCGGAGCCGGTGCCTACGGTGTGGCGGCCAAGTATGCTAAGATCCACAACGGGGCTTACGCCGTCGTCCTGGGTCAGCACTACGGCAAAACCGCCCAGCATGTCCTCAAGAATGGGCAGACCCTTCTTGACATGGTCCTTGCCGTTCATGCCCAGCTTTGCGGTGCAGCCGCCGGCGGTGACAACAACGGTCTTGTATGCGCCGGAAGCGACCAGGGAAGCGGCCTCTACCATGGCATGGGCGGGGCCTGCGCAGAAACCACGGGTATCGGAACCGGTGGCGGCGTTAAGGCCGGCTATTTCCGCAACGGACTTGGCAAAGTTGCCGCCGCCGCGCTGGTTCATATCGCCGCAAGCTTCTTCGCAGCAATCTATAACGTATTCAACGTCTTCCTTGTTGATACCGGCATTCTTTATGCCGCTGAGTATGGCAACTACGCAGGAAGCCTTGCTGACAAGGTTTTCAAGCATGGTGTGCGCGGAAAGGTTGACGTCTATGTCGTGTGCGCGATTTACACAGCCGACCAGCACGTTGTTATCATACAGGCCTTCGGAATGCTCTTCGGCAACAAGGCGCTCTATCTCGGCAATGTCAACGCCCTCGTTAACGCGAGCCATGATGCTTTCGTCGATTATGGGGTTGGCGGCAAGCTGATCGCGATACTTGGCAACGAAGTTCTTGTCCAGCTGAACAAGCTCGAATACGTCGCAGGCCTGCAGCAGCAGCAGGAACTCCTCCTGGGGCATCATCTGGCCGAACTGGCCGTAACGCTCGTGGCAGGGGCATTCCTTATCGTGCCAGGGCTGGGGAATCTCGGCAAGCTCATCGGGGGTGGCGTTGCCGATATAAACCTGGTTGGGATAATAAGAAAGTACCTGTTCAAAGCTGCGGAGATGGCTGGGCAGCTCCTTGAGGTACTCGCTCTCAGGATTAACTATGCGCTCGGTTGTCTGTGTGGTGCCGTTATGGATGACCATATCGGGGGTATGTACGAGTATGTAACCCGCACCCTTGATTACGCTCTTCATGTTGCATCTATCCTTTCAACATAATATTTCTTTTTTCAAAAAAACGCATACCGCGCTCAATTTGCTTTTCCAAAATAGGAAGGTCGGGGCGCGGGCTTACGCCTGCGCCCCGCGTGTGAATGCCTTAATACTTGCAGTACTGTTCGCGGACGGAGGTCATTTCGTTAACTATATCGTCAACATCCAGAACCATCTCCATCATCTCTACCTGCTCGCTATATACGTCAGGATCGAATTCCGCCTTTACTTCAGGCTCGCACACATGATACACCCTGAGTCCCAACTGGACTCCTGTCAACGGACCTGCGAAAGTGGGGTCACCATTGGTGACGGTCTCGGCAGCGAGACCGGCAGCCTCGCCCTCAGCAGCACCCAGAAGAACAACAATGTTCTCGGGGCCATACTGCTCGGCCAAGGACTTTACGCGCCTCTGATTCTCAAGGTCCATTGCACCGGCGGACGTTCAGACAAAGCACTCCGTAGAGGAGAAGACAACATCTGCACCTGCGCTCTTAGCGCACAGTTCGATAGCTTGTCCGGGAACGCCGTCACGGTCACCGATTATGATGACCTTCTTGCCAGCTAAAATGCTCATGCCACATCCTCCTTTTCCATTATTTTATAGAAGCCTTTCGGCATTCTATCTAAAAATTTTGTGCCGTTTTACCGGCGGAAAAGGCATACAGGCTAAAATAACTTATCAGCCGATATGCTTCTTTATCATGTTCTCCACGTTTTCGGGAGTAGCGTCGTCCTTAACGAGGGAATCTATCATCTCGCCGTTTTCGTAGATAGCTATAACGGGCAGGCCGAGAACCTTCTGAGAGATAGCAAGGCGGCGGGCCTTGGTGGTGTTAAGGGCGCAGAACTTCAGCTTATCGCCATAGGTCTCGGCATAACCGTGAACATAGGGCATAAGGGCGGCGCAGGGTACGCAACCGTCGCCATAGAAATCTACCAGCACCTTACCGGGGGCCTGAAGCACTTCCGCTTCAAATGTGTTTTTATCAACTTCCAGCATCGTTATATCCTCCTTGGATTATTTGCCTATTATGATAAACTTATTCCTTGTGATCCGCAATATATTTTTCTGCCTGCATGGCGGCGATAGCGCCATCGGCAGCGGCAGTCACAACCTGACGCAGACTCTTCACACGCAGATCGCCCGCGGCGTATACGCCGTCAAGGTTTGTATGCATATTGTCGTCGGTAGGAATGTAACCGTTTTCCATATTCACCTGACCCTCGTACAGGGCGGTGTTGGGCAGCAGGCCTATGAAGCCGAACAGGCCGAACATTCCGTCGTCCTCGTCAGCCTCTATGGTGGTCAGTTCGCCGGTCTTGACGTTCTTAACTACCATCTTGGTCAGTATCTCGTCGCCATCTACTTCGTCAACCACGGTGTCCCACATGAAGTGCAGCTTCTCGTTCTTGAAGGCCTTTTCCTGTATGGACTTAGCAGCGCGCAGCTCGTTGCGCCTGTGGATGATGGTGACCTTGCGGGCAAACTTTGTCAGGTACATTGCCTCTTCAACGGCCGCATCGCCGCCGCCGACAACGTAAACTTCCATGCCTTCAAAGAAAGCGGCGTCGCAAGTGGCGCAGAAGGAAATGCCCTTGCCAACGAACTTGCCTTCGTTTTTGCAGCCTATGGGGCGGGGGAAAGCACCGGTGGCCAGTATAACGGTTTTGGCATAATACTCGCCCTTGGTGCCGACGAGCTTTTTAACATCGCCCGTGAGCTCAACGCTCTTTATAGAATCGCGCGCACGCTCTGCGCCGAACTTTTCGGCCTGCTTCGTCATGCGGGCGATAAGGCTGGGGCCTGATTCGCCCTCAAGCTGTGCGCCGGGGTAATTTTCAATTTCATTGGTGATGGCAATCTGGCCGCCATCCTGGCCTTTTTCGATAATAAGTGTGCTGAGGCGTGCGCGGCCGGCATACAGACCGGCAGTCAATCCCGCAGGACCCGCGCCAAGGACTATCACGTCATAGATCTTGCTCATATTCTTCGCTCCGAATCATTTATTTCTCCGCCCGCGGCCCTGTTACGGGCCGCGGGACGTGAGTTCGGTTTAAGTGCCCCGTTTCAGTTTACGATCAAACCTCGAAAATGGTCTGATCCTGAACTTCGGTAGTCAGCGCTTCGAGGGCGCGGTTGACTATCTTCTTGCGGAGGTTGTATTCTTCCTCCGGAGTGAGGGCGGGGTTGCCCAGGGGGTGAGGTATGGCGATAGCGGGAACTATCCTGTTCGCGCCGACCGTCATGGAGATGGGGGTAACGGTACACACGTGAACCACGGGGATACCGGCCCTTTCGATTTCCTTAACCATCGTTGCACCGCAACGCGTGCAGGTGCCTCAGGTCGAGGTCATGATTACAGCGTTAACACCGGCCTGCTTCAGCTTCTGAGCATACTCAGCAGCGAATTTCTTGGCGTTGGCAACGGCAGTACCGTTACCGACGGTGGTGTAGAAGTAATCATGCAGCTTGCCGATCTTGCCTTCGCGCTCGAATTCGCGCATGACATCGACGGGCAGTACGCGGTCGGGATCCTCGTTGGCGTATACGGGATCGTATCCGCCGTGAGCGGTCTCGTACTTATCGGGAGTCAGGTTCTCAACACCCGCTATGCAGTATTCGCCATAGTGGGAAGCGGAGGAGGACTCTATATGATCGGGGTTGCCCTTGGGGACGATACCGCCGCTGGTGCACAGCGCGATAACTGCCTTGCTCAGATCCTTAACAGCGGGATTGGGGGCAACGCGGTCGAACGAAGGCATGGGATACTCGGTAGTGAAGGGCTTGTCAGCAAGCTTGTTGAGCAGCATCTTCACAGCGCGCCTGGAACCACGCTCCTTCTCGAAGAAGTTGACGCGGATGCCGTTGTTCATGTAACCGTCTTCGCAGGAAGCGCCCAGCTTTTCGCCCTTCATCAGCTTCATGGCAAGCTTGGCCATGGTGGGGGCAGCCTTACGCATACCGGCGGCGTTGTTGGTGGTGGCGACGATGAGAACCTTGTCCTTCAGGTCGGCACCGGGGTTCTCCTCGTACATACCGGTGAGCACGGGGATGCCCAGCTCTTCCTTCACGGCCAGCGCGATGTTGGCGCAGGCATAGCCGTAACGGCCGGCGTTGAACGCGGGACCGGCGATGAACAGATCGGGATTGATTTCCTTGACCCAAGCAAGAATCTGGGCCTTGGATTCCTTCTCATGCTCGGCAAAGTGAGAGTCGCCGCAGACGATAGTGTTGACTATCGTGGCTTCACCCTTCCATGCTGCGTCAAACGCAGTGCCGGGGCCGACGGCGCCTTCCCTAAGCTCGGGAGCGATATGAGCCATTTCCTCGCCGCCGATCTGGGCGAAGAACTGGTTAATATAGTGTACTACACGATAACTCATGTTCTGTTTCTCCTTTCTGAGCCTTACCTGGCGCTGAGGCAGTTAAAGCCCATTTCGTTGGTGGCGCCGGTGATTACCTGCAGCTCCGCCTCGATGCTGCCATCGGGCCTGAGGGAACCGGCGTGACCGCCAGCGATCTTATCAACGTAATCGAGGGTGCCTATAACCTTGTCCAGCTTGGGCAGCTCGATAACCATGTTGGCGTTACCACCGGTGACGACCGCGTCAGCCAGAGGATCGGCATCGGCCAGGGACTGGCTCTTGCCATCCTGACCGGCGTATTCGTCGGTGATGATGGTGGTCTTTACGCCAACCTGCTCGATCTTCTTGGTGTTCATGATCAAGTCGGTATCGGGGTTGCCGAAGCCTTCCTGGCTCACGATAACGCCGTCAAGGTCCAGCAGACGGCACAGCTTAGCGCTCCAGTCGGAGGAACGCTGCTTGTCGGCCAGGTAGACGTTTTCGTTGGTGATTATGTTGCAAACATAATTCAGGGTCTTGCCGTGCTGCTCGAACAGATCGGCAACGACGGGGTTATTCTGATGATGATAGGTGGTGTTCTTATCGCAGGCGGAAACGCAGTTACCGCTTATGATAGCGCCGTCCATCGTCTCAGTGGGGTAAATGATGGTGGTCAGGGTGCGCTTGGCATCTACGCCGTAAACATAGGTGTCGTGCAGCAGACCCTGGCTCTGCAGCATGTGGACATAGCCAACGCGGGGCAGATTGGGGTACTTTTCAAGACCTTCGCGGATACCGAGGGTTTCAAACTCCTTGGTCTCGTCGGGGGTCACGTTGCGGCCGAGTTCACCGATAAAGGTGGCGGCACGCAGGCCGGCGATACGCACGGCGTGCTCATACTCATGCTGATGCACGCCCTCAACCTGGGTGCAGACCATTACGAGGTTAAGCAGCTTGGAGAACGGAGTGTACTCCGCACCGGGGCCGGTCATATCGATGATGCCCTCCTGGAAGCCAACGATGGGGCCGGCAGTGACGACCGCCATGCCGCGCAGGACATGGGTCTTGCCGGAACCAACGGTGTCCACCTTGGCTATAACGCCGGGGAACTCGCCGCCGGGACCCTCTACCTTTACGCGGGGCTCGATAACGTCCTTAACAGGGGTAATGCGAACGCTCTCGCCGGGCTTTGCAATGTCAAAGCACACGGATTTTACGCAAGCCTTTACGTCGTCATCCTCATAAACAAAGGCCTTGACGTCATCGGCGTTTACGAAAAGCGTTCCGTTTTCAACCTTGGATTCGTTTGAAAATTGAATGTCCTTGATCTCTATAAAGCCCAATTCCAATTTCAAATCGAACACCTCCTCCTTCTTTTTTTGCATGGTTATATTTGGTTATCCAGTTTACTAAGACCCGCCGCCGCGTCGTAATCCACGGCGCCGCACAGCAGGGTATAGTCGATTAGTTGAAAGTCCCCGAGCACCTTATCGCTCAGCATCCTGTTGCGCGGGGTGAATTTATCATACGCCTCAACGCAGTTGGATATTATTGCGGCCTCGTCCGCGTTCATCTTATGCGGAACCTTTGAGACCACAACGGACTTATAAGGAGTTTCGTTCGGCTTTACGCTGCCGGAAAGCGGATGCGTATAGAGCTTATGCCCCGCATACACCAGATCCCGCACCGTTATCAGTATAGCGCGATAATTCTCCTCGGGCAGATAACGGACTTCATAGTACTTGCTGAGTACCTTTTCGACCAAGGGATTATTGGTCACTATCATAAAATCCCGTCCGTTCTTCATGCTTGACTGCCCGCCTTTCCCCGTTCCGGCTCCCGATCTGATTGATTATATCTTGTCAATCAGATCGATAAAAATAGAGTCGGCATACGGCATACTTAATACCCGTGCCAGACTCTGTATCTAACCTGAGAGATTCCCCGTCTCGCGGCGGGTTGCGCCTTCGGTGCTGTTCGCTTTCCAGAGTTCGTCAGATTACAGTCCCTTTGCCTGAGATATTCACGCAGATTCGGCCTTACACTGCGCTTATTCCTTCGGCTCGCCCTTCTGCCACACGGCCTTGGGCGCATCTCCTGCAATCGTCATCCGAAACTATTTATTTCCTTCATACAGAGTCCCCTCCGTATGGTTATAAGATAGCCCATTATCATTAAATTGTCAATATAAATCGGCATTACTATTGAAAAACATGATATTGAAGTTAGTTTAAGCATATAAGCGATAATTTGCGGGATATTTGGAAAGCACATCCGGAGTTTCGCAATACTAAAAAGCCTCCCTGTCGAAGGAGGTGGATGCGAGTGAAACGAGCAGCCGGAAGGAGTAAAACAAGCAAAAAGCACTGCAAGCAACTTTATAACCTTTTTTGCCAGGGGGCCAGGGAAGATTTCGATTTCTCCCCTTAGGCCCCCTGGCGACCCCCGTAACCCCATTGAAACGATCGCTCCGCGAAGGGGTACGGCACTGTACGCCGTGTTTGTACTGCGCCAAAGGCGCCACCGCCTGCGGGGGAGCTGTCGAACGAAGTGAGACTGAGGGGGGGAATGCTAAAACAGCTTGGCATCTCCGAGCCGTTCCCCTTTCGTCACGGCTTGCGCCGCGACACTTTCCCCGTAAACGGGGACAGCTTTTGGGTGGTGCTTGCACAATGCCAAAAGGCTCCCTCGCTGAGGGAGCTGGCAAACCGGACAAAAAATTTTACCCCCAAAAAGTGAAATGGCTTTGCGGCTTCTTTCAAAAATGCCGAAATATCTTGCTTTTTTGGTGCAACATTTTTCGGTAATAATAAGCTCAAAACAAGCAAAAAGCCCCGATATTCAGGGCTTTTTTATGGCGAGAGTATGTGGGAATCGAACCCACCTGGGCAGCTCCTCACCACCTGCAACGGTTTTGAAGACCGCGGGGCACACCAGCACCCATCTACTCCCATACGTTCGGCTATTATAGCATGCACATATTCGCTTTAGCAAGCACTAATTGCGCGCCTAATCGCCAAAGCCCCTGTTAAGCCTGCGAAAATCGCCATCCTTGCGGGTTATGCCGTTCTTATCAAAGTATTCAAGCACAGCCAGCGCATACTTCCTTGATGTTGACATGGCGTCGCGGAATTCTGCAAGCGTAATGGTATCATGCCCGGCAAAATGCGCCTTTGCAGCGTCGCACGCTTTTTTGTATGATTCACGCGAATAGCATATCTGCGGAGTGAGCATAACTATGTCTCCCCCGCTGACAACGCTGTCGAGCACCTGCTTGAAATCGTTGCGCTCATTCATTTGGAACGTGGCCATCACCTCGTCCACCGTGGCCGGCTCTATGCCCGCGGATTGATAATAATCCAGCAGCTTCCTGCGTATGGCGGTCTGCTTCTTTGTATAGTGTATTTCAAAATCCGCGTCCGCATAGCGTTCGCCCGCGCGCTTTATCGCGCCCTCGCGGCACAGTTCGGCTATTATGGCATCCGCCGCGGCCTGTTCCGTATTCTTGAACGCCTTCTGCCTCAGCTCCGCCGCCTTCATGCCGGCGTGCAGCGGGTTCTGCTTATGGTATGCGTTAAGCGCGGCCTTTGCGCCGTCCGCCGCCGCATCGAGCGCGCGGGAGGATATGTAGCGCCCCTCTATCGGCTCCACAGCACGGCCGGAGTCCGTAAGCTCGCTCAGCTCCGCGGAAAGCTCCTCCGCGTCTATATTCAGCTTGGCGTTCAGCTTTGCCGCCGTGGGCAGGGCCATGCCCGCCTCGTCAATAAGCTGCAACACCCTGTCCGCCGCGCTGCCGCCTTCTTTTATCTTCAGCGCTTCTATAATAGAAGGCACGTTGCGCTTGTGCTTCATGGGCGCATCGTCCAGTATCACGCCGCCGCCTATCGTTTCAAGCGGCGAATAGAAGCGGATAACAAACCTGTCGCCGTTTTTCGATGCTATCGGCTCCGTCATCCTCAGCTGCGCATAGCCGCTTTCGCCAGGCTCCAGCGCGTCCCGCTCAAGCAGCACCACCTTGGCCAGCATTACGGCAGAGCCGTGGTAAAGATGAACCTGCATATCGTTTGTTATAACGCGGCCGGAGTTTTTAAGGTTTATCAGCTTAACGTCCAGCATTCTTGATACGCGCACGGTATTAGGCTTGGCAACACAGTCCCCGCGCTGCACGTCCGTCTTTTTAAGTCCGGCAAGGTTCACGGCAACGCGCTGGCCCGCATACGCCGTTTTTACCGTATTACCATGGACCTGAAGGTTCCTTATTCGCGTTTCCGCACCGCTCGGCACCAGCTCCGCAGCATCGCCTTCATTCATGCTGCCCTCGATAAGCGTGCCCGTAACAACCGTGCCGAAGCCATCCACGGAGAAAACGCGGTCTATAGGCAGCCTGAACGCAGCGCGCATGTTCTTTTCGCCTGCCTTGCTGACCAGCTTATAAAGCTCTTCCTTCAGCTCCGCGATGCCTTCGCCCGTGTATGCCGAAACGCACATTATGGGCTTGCCTTCAAGGAAGGTGCCCTTCGCGCGCTCCTTCACGTCCTGCTTTATCATGTCCAGCCATTCTTCGTCCACCATGTCCTTCTTGGTTATGACTATAAGGCCGTCCTTTATGCCCAGCAGCGTAAGTATGTTAAGATGCTCCACCGTCTGCGGCATGAAGCCTTCATCCGCCGCGACAACAAGCATTGCAAGGTCTATTCCGCCCGCGCCCGCAAGCATGTTCTTTATGAACTTTTCGTGCCCCGGCACGTCCACTATGCCCGCCTGCGTGCCGTCCGGCCATTCAATGTGCGCAAAGCCGAGCTCTATTGTTATGCCGCGCTTTTTCTCCTCTGCCAGGCGGTCCGTCTCTATGCCGGTGAGCGCCTTTATAAGCGCTGTCTTGCCGTGGTCAACATGGCCTGCCGTGCCTATTATAACGTGCTTCATGCCATAGCCTCCGCTATCGCCTTCTCTATAGTATCGAATTCGCTTTCCGCTATCGTGCGCATGTGCAAAAGATACCTTGCGTGGTCAATGCGGCCTATTATTGGCGGCTCGCCAAGGCGCATGTGCTTTTCAAGCTTTTCGGTCGATACGCCGTCAAGCTCTATTGCCACGGCGTATGCGTCAAGCAGCTGCATGGGCACGCTGCCGCCGCCAACCTGATCCCGCACGGGAACGCACTTGGCATGCGCACCTATGGCATTAAGCCTTTGGCAGAGCTTCTCGCCCTTCGCCCTGAGCGCATCCGCGTCCGCGCCGAGCATATTGAGCGTTGGTATGGCGTCAAACTCGCGCTGCTCATCATAGCACCTGAGCGTGGCTTCAAGGGCGGCAAGCGTCATCTTATCCACGCGCATAGCCCTTGTGAGCGGATGCTTTTTAAGCATGTCTATATATTCCTTTTTGCCCACTATTATGCCGCCCTGCGGCCCGCCGAGCAGCTTATCGCCAGAGAAGGACAGCACGCCCACCCCCGCGCGCACGCATTCCTGCACGGTTGGTTCATCGCGTATGCCAAGCCTGTTCAAATCAAAAAGGCAGCCGCTGCCAAGGTCCTCTATAAACGGCAAATTATGCCTATGCGCAAGTTCGCCCATTTCTTCCCGCGTCACGGTTTCGGTAAAGCCCACAATGCGGTAATTGCTGGTATGCACCTTCATTACGGCGCGGGTATCTTCGCCAATGGCGCGCTCGTAATCGGCAAGGTGGGTCTTGTTCGTCGTGCCCACTTCCCTAAGCCTCGCCCCGCAGCTTTCCATTATTTCCGGCACGCGGAAGCTGCCGCCTATTTCAACCAGCTCCCCGCGGCTGACTATGACCTCGCCGCCCTTGGCAAGGGCCGAAAGTATAAGCAGCACCGCCGCGGCGTTGTTGTTCACAACCATTGCGCTCTCCGCGCCCGTAAGGCGGCTGAGCAACCGCTCCACATGGGAATACCTTTCCCCGCGGGAGCCGGAGGCCACATCGTATTCAAGCGTTGAATACCCCGTAGCCGCGTTTATTACCGCGTCCACCGCTTCCTTTGCAAGGCAGGCGCGGCCAAGATTGGTATGCAGCACAACGCCCGTGCCATTTATAACTCCCCTGAGGCTGGGGCGGGATTTCAGCCGCGCGCGCTCCGCCGCGGATGAAAGTATATCCTCTGTGCAGGGCAGCGCGTCAAGCGCGCCGTCAAGTATATTCTTTCTTATATTATCCAGTTCCTCGCGCAGCGCTTCGGTAACGCTCACGCGGGGCGCATCGGCGAATAAATGCGCTAAGGTGGGCGACCTTAAAAGATCGTCCACCTTAGGTATGTCTCTCAATAAGCTTTTGTTCATGCCGCTCAGTTTCCTTTCAGCTTTAGCTGATATCATTATATCAGCTTTTTGCCGAGTATGGAAGTGCCGCGGGCATTACTCCTGCGAATAGATAAGCTCGTATTCCTCCTTCTTGCCCGGATGCACCATGAAAACGCTTTCGCAGTCTTCGCCCATGGCGCCTGTATGCGCATCATCCGCGCTGTACCGCACGCACGTTCCGCAGGAAGAGCTCAGCGCGCGCGGCACGGGCATCATACTTGCGCTTATGTTCAGCGCGCTAAGCGCGCGGTGCGCCATTATGGCGGCAAGATGGGTATGGAATGTGGCTATATAATCGTTCACTTTTTAAGCGTCAAACGGTAATCCGTTCCTTCCTTATCCACGCTCACGGCATAGCCTGCATTGGTGGCGTAGCGGGTTATGTTTTCAACCGCGCACTGATCGTCCACCATCACTTCAACTTCCTTGGGAGCGTTAGCTTTGACCTCTTTTTGCACCATTGCAACGGGCATGGGGCAAACAAGTCCTCTTGCGTCTATCATAACTTTACTCCTTTGCTGATGTCAAATACAAATTTACGCGTCCGCCTTCTTGGGCATGTTCAGAAGCGATACGGCAAGCACAACCAGTATGCCGATTATTACCGCTATCCTGCCCGCGGTGGATACGCCGCCCGCGGATTCGGCATTGGCGGCGGCTCCGGCAAGGCCGAAGTTATGCGCAAACGCTGCGCCGGCAATCATGCCGAAAACGGTAACGGTGCTGTCGCTGTTGCCTTCGCCGGCCAGTATAAGCTGCCTGAGCGGGCAGCCGCCGAGCAGGACGCTGCCCCAACCGACAAGAAGCATGCCAAGGAGGTTCCAAACATGGTCGCTATGGGCAACGGGCTGACCGGCAAAGCCAAGCTTGAAATTGTTGGTTATAAGATTGCCTACAAGCACCACCGCGAATATGGCCACAAAGCCATACAGCAGCTTGAAATCGCCGAACATAATGCTGTCGCGGACGCCGCCAACCATGCAAAGGCGGCTCCTCTGCGCCAGCGCGCCGACCACAAGCGCTATGCCAAGCGCTGCAAAGAACGGCGCAAATAGGGAACCGGGGCCGGCTTCGCTGAACTTGAACAGCGAAGGCACGGCGACAACAAGAATGAGCAGGCCGACCATCAGCGCGGGGAGGATGGTGCCTTCGGTAACGCCAAGGGTGTAATTACGCCTGAGTGAGAAGCCGCGCTTCATGAACTGCACGCCTATGAATATGCCGATTACGAAGCCGACAAGAGCCACGAGCGCGTTAAGATCGCCGCCGCCAAGGCGGATGACCATACGCAGCGGGCAGCCGAGGAACGCAAGGGCGCCTATCATTACAAACGCACCCAGCACGAAGCGGGTTGCCGGGGAGCTGCCGCCCTTTGCGCGGAACTCGCCCTTAACGAGCGCCATTATGAAAGAACCCAGCACAAGGCCGATTATTTCGGGGCGCACATATTGCACCTTCGCCGCGCCGTGCAGGCTACATGCTCCGGCTATGTCCCTGAGGAAGCAGGCTATGCAGAAGCCCATGTTGGCAGGGTTGCCGAGCGCGGTGAGCAGCACGGCGGCAAGACCTACCAGCGCACCGGCTATGACCACGATCCAGTTTACCTTTTTCATTTTCGTGATATCTCCTATAAATAATAATAGTTCATGTCAAAACAGTAAAATCATTATGTCCTGACAGAAAACATTATAAAATAAGCGACAATAATTGACCAATTTATATTTTGAATCGTGTTTGCTTATTATCGTTTTATTCGGTTTATATATTATATATTATTTGTATGAATATACAATACCATCAGTTGACAGGGGTGCATCATAATAACGTTCGCGGCCGCTGCAATAGTTATAATAAACACCGGCCGCGAGCTGCGGGCGCCTATGCCGTAATATCCAGCCCGAATTTTACCTTCACGCGGTTCAGCTTTTTTATCCATGGCGTGCCGAGCGCCCAAAGCACAAGGAACGTGCATACGCCGTGGCTCAGGTCGAAGAAAAAGCTTGAAACATACGCCGCGGCAACGCTTTGCCACGTTATCGGGTTTATGTAGCCTATTATGTAATAAAGGTTCATAACCCACCCGTAGCCGAAGCCCGAAAGCAGCCCGAACATGCACAGGCGGAACGATGCGCGCTCACTTATGCCACGCGCATAGTGCAGCATATCCCCGCGCGATGTGTTCGCGGGGCATATCCTGTCCCACACGGGCGAGGTAAAATGCCGCCGCGGCTTTTCGCGCCCAAAAAAGCCCGATTTTTGCAGCCGCCCAGCAACAAAGCCTATCATGCCCCAGCAGAACATCTGCCATGGCGTCCACGGCCCCTGCCCGAATATAAAATTGGAAACGAACGCCGTGAGTGCACCCGTCATAAAGCCCGCCTCCGGCCCGAACGCAACGGCCGTGATTATAACAATTGCCGACACTGGCTTGAAATTGGGCAGCGGTATAAGCTGAAACACCGTCCGCCCCACAACGCCCAGCGCCGCCATAACCGCCAGCGGCACCATCTCCCGCGCGCGCGGCTTTCTGCGCTCGAATTTAAGAAAAAAAGGCACGCTGCACGCAAAAAGGAACACAAGCCCCATTATTATGTCCGAATTCATTACTATCGTGTCCCAAAGGCTCAGCTCCCCGTACGGGCTTATCGTGGCCCTTGTGGCATGATAATACGAAAACGCGATAAGCAGCGCGCAAAGCACCGCTATCGTAACGCCCATTACCGCGCCGTTGCGCTTCATTGCAGCAGCTTTATGCATTGCTCCGCAACCTCCCCGCTCGTTATGCAGCCCGGCGCAATATCGCCCGCTATGCGGTTGGCGTCGGTTGTATAAAATCTGTTCCCGCCGAAGAACTCATGCGGCTCCCCGCGCGATATTATGCCCCCGTCGAACATCATTGCGCATTCGTCCGCGTACTGCGCCGCAAAGTCAACATCGTGCGTAACGGCCAATATAGCTGCGCCCTCCTTGCAAAGGCCTTTGAGCATATTTGCAAGCTGAAGCTTAGCGTATGCGTCAAGCCCCTTTGTAGGCTCGTCCAGCAGCAGCACGTTCGCGTCCCTCAGCAGCAGCTTGCCTATGGCAAGGCGCTGCGTCTCCCCGCCGGAAAGGTCATACGGGTGCGAATCATAAAGCCCGCTCAGCTCAAGCCGCTCCGCCATTGCCTTTGCGCGCGCCTCGTCCCCGTCGGAAGCGTCCATAAGCTCCCCCAGCACAGTATCCGCCGTGAACAGCGTGCGCGCGTTCTGCGGCAGCATGCATAGCTTTTTGCCCTTATCCAGTTTCACCTTGCCGCGGTAGGCTTTGTTTAGCCCGCACAGCACCGAAAGCAACGTGCTTTTGCCCGCGCCGTTGCCGCCCATAAGGCACATAAGTTCCCCTTCGCAAAGCGATATATCCGCCCCGCGCAGCACATCCGCGCCCTTTGCATCATAGCGGAACCAAAGCTCCTTCGCACTCAGTATGGGCTCCGCGCTGATTTTCGGCGCGTCTATACTCAGCGGCTGCGCTTTTTTATCGCCCAATATTCGTTTCAGGCCCAGCCGTGCGTCCCGCACGGTAAGCGGCAGCTCCTCCTGCCCAAGCGCGGCGAATATCCTAACGGGTGCGCTCATGCCGAAAAACAGTCTGTCCCCCTCCCCGCTCCGGCAAAGGTTGCGCACCGTCTCCTCCGGCCTGCCTTGGCTTATTATCCGCCCGCGCTCCATAACGGCAACCTTGTCCGCCGCGGGCAGCACCTGCTCCAGCCTGTGCTCGGTTATAAGCACCGCAACGCCCAGTTCCTTGTTTATTCTGCTTACCGCGTCCAGCAGCTCCCGCGCGGCAAGCGGATCGAGCATGGCGGTGGGTTCATCCAATATAAGCAGCCGCGGGTCCATCGCAAGCGCGCCCGCAAGGTTCAAAAGCTGCTTCTGTCCGCCTGAAAGGGCGTATGTTTTGCTCCGAAACCAGCTCTCCATGCCGAAAAACGCCGCCATTTCCGCCACGCGCCGCCTTATTACGCCAACGCTCAGCCCCATGCATTCAAGGCCGAACGCAAGCTCGTGCCACACATAATCCGTAACTATCTGATTATCGGGGTTCTGCTGAACAAAGCCTATCTCCGCCGCGGCACGCCTTGTGTCAAGCTTTTCTATCGCCGTGCCGTCGTAGGCTATGCTCCCCTGCCGTGCGCCCGCGGGGGTAAGCTCCGGCTTTATTTGGCGTATAAGCGTTGTTTTGCCGCAGCCGGACGCGCCCGTCAGCAGCACATATTCGCCTTCGTTTATTTCAAGCGATGCATCGATAAGCGCGGGTCTCTTTGCGCCCGCATATGTAAAGCTTATTCCGTCAATCCGCACGAGCGCCATACCGCCGCCTCCTTCATTTCCAAAATCGCTCCCATGAACATAACCGCCGCATACGCCGCAAGCATCGCCGCGCCGCCCGCGTCCGTATCAAGCGCATATATGCGTGGGTAGAATTCCATGTATCCGTAGCCGTATATCCTGCCCGCCGTACACACCGCCGCAAGCGACAGCACAGCCGCCATTATGGCCGCACTTCGCGTATCAAACCTGAACAGATGGAACGTTGTGCGCCGCGCCTCGCCATAGCCGCGCGCGCGCATGGAATCCGCCGTTTCAACCGCCGCCTCCATGCTCATTGTAAGCAGCACGGATAGCCTGCGCATAACCGCGCCCAGCTTTTGCGTAAGGCGCTGCGGCTTGCCGTTTAGCATTGTTTCCGCCGCGGCTATGTCCGCCGCATCTTTTTTAAGCTTTGGTATGAACCTTAGCGTCATTGTTATGAGCAGGGCGGTATTTGGCGCAACGTTGCCGAACAGATACAAAAACTTATCGCTCGTCATAACCTGCTGATAGCACGCGAACCAAACTATTATCGCGCTCAGCGTGCATGCGGACACAAGCCCGTAGCATATCGCCTCCAGCGTTATCCATTGATCGAACAGCATAAAAAGCATAGTTGCGCCGCGGTGATTGAACAGCGGATTGCCTATTGCTATCAGCAAAAACATGGGCAGCACGAATTTATAAGTATTCGCCGTTTCCTTCCCGCCGCGAAGCAGTATGCTGAACGCCGTGCCGCCCGCCAGCGAAAGCGCCGCCGCTGCCGGATGCGAGCAGGCCAGCGTAAGCCCTATCGCCGCCGCGAAATACACCATGCATACGGACGGATGCAGCGCCGCAAAAAAGCCCGGGTGCGGCCGCGAGCCGTGTTCCATATTATTCCTTTCCGCAACGCGTTTTTATAAAAAAGTGAAGCGGCAGTTCTGCAAAAGTTTCAAAACTGCCGCGTATAATGCACATTAAAATAATATTCTGCGCGCGCATTTTGCACGGAGAATAAAACGTTCGTAGGTCTTCTGGCTTGCGAATACGGCGCGGCGAAATCCGCCCGTGCCTGCGCGGCTGCGTAAGCCTTCTCGGTTTCCCAATGACCGGGCAAAAAGCCCCTTTTGCACGCATCCGCTCAACGCTTACAGCTTGCAAAAATTCCAATGCAAGCGCGGGATTTTCACCCGACTTCCCTTGTTGATCTTCGGGTTTCGCCCGAAGCCACGGCGTTGCTGTATGTTCTGTTGATTTAATTATACCACCGCCAAAGGGCGGAAAGCAATACGGTCGGGCGTGATGCCCGCTTCTTCCTTTACATGCCGGCATATTCATGTTATAGTAAGCTTACGCGGATGCCGTGTATAAGTAACCCGTTGGAATCCTTAAAACCATTGAAGCGTTAACTTTTAGGACTTGGCCATGTTCGGCCTGCAAGTGAACAGTAAACAAACGAAAGGATTTTCTCTCTATGCTATCCATGCACCTGCGCCAGCTTTTCCGCAAGCCTTTGCGTACAATACTATATTTTATGGTATTGGTAATTCTTACGGCTTTTTTCTGCGCAAGCTTGAACTTGTATATGAATAGTCAATACAATCTCAGGCTTGCCGATGAAACATATACAACCATAGCTGTAATGGAACTGTATGCGGACGTGGACAGCTATGGCAATCTGATTAGTAATATCACTAAGGCTGATGATTATGCCGGATATTATGCACTTACGGTTTATGGATATGATTTAGAACCCATAATAAATGCGCCAAGCGTAAAGAAATATGAGCTGAGGGCGCGATACGGAGCGTTCAGTGAAAACAACATTGCAAAAAAAATGGATGAAAACATCCGTGGGCTGATAGTTCCATATTACAATGAAGATGTGCTGCATTTTAAGCTTAATATTGATAATAATACCATGCTTGACCCATATAATGCAGGGCAAGAGATAACACCGAACTTGACCCCCAACGGATTTGCTCTTCCGGATTTAGTTCTAAGAGGGATTTATTCTGATCGAGAAAAGCATTGGCTAATTTCATTTGTGTTTGATGTTATAGATACCGCCACAGATGCGTTCTTAACAAAAGATAAGAATGCGGGGCGCATAAATGCCGGTGTTGACATAAGTGGGGAATATATATTTGAGCATTATACAGATGCGTTAAAAAAACTTAACTATACAGATCCGTCACAAAATTATGTATACCTTGAGCCTGATGTTGAGTATATTGGAGTTATACGCGCTCTCCACGGAAATGCGGGCAGAGGTGAATTTGGGACTGAGATGCTCGGCAAAAATACAATTACGCAGATGTTCTTTGAAGCAGACGTATTTTTTACCAAACCTGCATATAGGTATCAAAAAGGGAGAAACGCAAATCAAGAATTTGTCGGTAAAATTTATACGGAAGAACACCCATTTTGGTTATATAAATATGAAGATGTAGAGAATGACCCTGAGTTGAAAGAAAAATATGAGCAAATAAGCAGAGCATATTATATCAATTCACGGTCTTTTGGCGTAACGACCACAAATGATATTACCGGCATTCCGGCATTTAACCTTGGTAACATGTTTATAAGGGAGGGCCACGCCATTTCGGACGAAGAATTTGCTTCCGGTGCAAAGGTTTGCATGATAAGCAAGGAGCAAGCCGTTGTGCAGAATTGGAAAGTCGGGCAGAAAATAAATTTCAACTTTTATGAATATGGTTTCTTTACCAATGCCACGTTTTGGAATTCACAGCTTTCACCCCGCTACACCTACACCTCCCCCGACCACTTCTTCGACAGCGGCGAATACGAGGTAGTCGGCATATACGACGTGCGTCCCATGACCGGCAGCTCGACCATATCCGAAGCCGCGATATCCGTCCCCTGGAACACAATCTACATTCCCGAAAAGTCGCTCGAGAATGCCCCTGCCGAGGAGGACAGACCCGTTACGGGCGCGCTGCTGACCATATGGCTGGAGAACGGCAAGATCGAGCCGTTCATAGAGCGCATGAACGAACTCGGCATAACCGGCGCAAAGCAGGGCGACTACGAAGCACGGTTCACATTCTACGACCAAGGCTATTCGAGAATACAGCCCAGCTTGGAAGCACTTTCCGGCACGGCGGAGCTGCTGCTGATACTCTCATCCTCGCTGCTGGTAATAGCGGCACTCTTGTTGGCATTCTTCTATGCACAGTCGCAAAAGCAGAGCATAGGCACTATGCGCCTGCTCGGTTGCAGCAAGGCAAGAGCCTTTGCCGCGGTGATGCTGAGTGCTTTAATAATAGCCGTGACGGGTGCGCTCATAGGTGCGGCAATAGGGCATGCACTGACTGCAAGCGTAGGTGAAAGCATAATGGCAAACGCCAACCAAACTCCGGAGGAGTTTCTCGCCTTCAGCGCATACTTGGCCGAAAGTACGCAAGTTGAGGTTGAATTTGCGCTCGGCGCAGACGCAAGGGTCAGCTTACTCACCTGCCTTGCCGCGCTGGGGTTGTTTATCGTGGGAACGCTCGTGTTCGTGGCGCGCTATCTCGGCAAAGGGCCGAGAGAGCTGCTGCCGAGGGCGGGAGAGTAAACTTTTTTGCCAGGGGGCCAGGGAAGATTTCGATTTCTCCCCTCCCTTACCTCACAAAATTGGTACTTACGCGGGGCTCACGCTCGGGCAGGGTTATGCCGGCGGCTTTGCCCGCGGCGATGCACTTGAGCAGCCACACCATGTTGCGGCCAAGGGTGCGCATTATCTGAAGGCCCTCTTTGTCCTGCGCCACTTCTTCGGGGCTGTTGCCGTGCACCATGCACCAATACTGGCTGGGCACTATCGGCATGCCGCGGATTATGAAATATTTGTTCAGCACGTCAAGCGTGGCGGTAGTGCCCGCACGGCGGGCGGAGACTATTGCCGCGGCAGGTTTGCCGGCGCAGTTTACGCTGCCGCCATAGAACAGGCGATTCATGAATGCTGTAAGGTTGCCGTTAGGGCCTGCGAAATACACGGGACTGCCGACTATTATGCCGTCCGCTTCGTTCACCTTTTTGCGGGCGATGGTAACGATTTCGTCCTCTTTATCGAACACGCAGGGCTTGCCGCCGGCGCATGCGCCGCAGTCCGTGCAGCCCTGTATCGCCTTTGCGCCTATGTGGAATATCTCGGTTTCTATTCCGGCTTCGTTCAGCGCTTTTTCCGCCTCCTTCAGCGCGGTATAGGTGCATCCGCGCGGGCGCGGGCTTCCGTTGATAAGCAATACCTTCATTGTATTATATATCCTCCTGTTTATTATTCCTTGCCCTGTATCATGTAGCAATCCGGCGTGGGCGTTTTCTTGGGCAAAAGCCGCGCGCGCAGCTCCTCATCCCGCTCAAACTCATCGGTTATAATAACCGTTGTGCCGGGGCAAAGGTAAAGATACACCCATTGCGCATCGTCCGGCAGCAGCCGTATGCACCCGTGCGACGCGGGCTCGCCCAGCTTCCAGAATTCTTCTTCCATCAGATATCTGTCATCCCGCTCGGAATACGGCACGGAGTGGAAATATATCCTGCCGCGTATCTGGCTCCAATACTGGGCATAGCAGTTGAACCGCACAAAAAACGCGAAGCGCTTGTAATCATCGCCCATTGTAAATGTTCCGCGCGGGCTGCGGCTGGTTTCCTCTATGCCGCTTGAGCATATCATCTCGCGCACAAGCGTGGTGTATTCGCCGTTTTCATCCGCGGTATATACAAAAACGGCCTGATTGGTCAAATCCACCACCGCCTTAAACAGCGCCGGATCATCGTTCAGCTTAGCTTCCTCCGCATAGCGCCCGCCCTCATGCGTCCGCAGGCTTTTTGCCGCAAGGGGATAATCCTCGCTGCGGTATGCCGTGGGTTCGGGCGTAGGCTCCGGAGTCGGCTCGGGAGTAGGTTCGGACGTTGGCTCCGGCGTGGGGGTAGGCGTAGGCACGGGAGTAGGCGTTGCAGGCGCGGGCGTGGGCGGCTGTATTTCAACCGTTTCCACCGGCGCATAAGGATTGATTATGCCGCAGGCAGCCATCAGCAGCGCCAGCGGTATACAAAGCAACAATGTATACTTGTGTATTTCCCTGTTTTTCATGACATTATTGTAACACATATGCCGCCGCGCTTGCAATAAGTACTGCTTCGGGGTATAATCATTTTGGTTAAGGCTATATGACCTTATTATGCGATATTCATCGCGCAACGTTGAAAGGAGCTATTTGAAAATGAGTGATTACATTGAGGCGCTTGGCATAATCGCGCCCAAGGCCGTGTACAAGAACCTTACGCCTGCACAGCTTGTAGAGCATGCGCTTCGCCGCGGCGAAGGCACGCTGAGCGAGACCGGCGCGCTGGTAGTGACCACCGGCAAATATACCGGCCGTTCCCCCGACGACCGCTTCGTGGTCGATGCGCCCAATATTCACGACGATATAGATTGGGGCAAGGTAAACGTTCCCATAAGCGAAGAAAAGTACGAAGCCATATACAACCGCATGACCGCCTACCTGCAGGGCCGCGAGCTGTTCGTGTTCGAAGGCTTTGCCGGTGCTGATGAGCAGTATCATCTGCCCGTGCGCGTTGTTAACGAGCTTGCCAGCCAGAACCTGTTCATCCATCAGCTGCTTGTCCGTCCTACCGAGGAGCAGCTCAAGGACTTCGTTCCCGGCTTCACCATAATCGCAGCCCCCGGCTTCAAGTGCTCCCCCGAAGTGGACGGCGTGCACAGCGAGGCCGCAATAATAGTCAATTTCAACAAGCGCACCGTTATAATTGCCGGCAGCCAGTATGCGGGTGAAATAAAGAAGAGCGTATTCTCCGTGATGAACTATCTACTTCCCAAGCAGGGCGTGTTCACCATGCATTGCTCCGCCAACGTTGGCGCGGAGGGCGACAGCGCGCTGTTCTTCGGCCTTTCCGGCACCGGCAAGACCACCCTTTCCGCCGATCCTAACCGCAGCCTTATAGGCGACGACGAGCACGGCTGGAGCGAGAGCGGCATATTCAATATCGAAGGCGGCTGCTACGCCAAGTGCATCAACCTTTCCCAGGAAAACGAGCCCCAGATTTGGAACGCCATCAAGTTCGGCTCCCTGGTTGAAAACGTTGTTATGGATCCCGAAACCCGCAAGCTGGACTATGCGGACAACAGCCTGACCGAGAATACCCGCGTGGGCTACCCCGTGGATTATATCCCCAACTGCCTCATTCCCGGCGTTGCGGGCCATCCCAAGACCGTTATATTCCTTACCGCGGACGCCTTCGGCGTGCTGCCTCCCATCTCCAAGCTCAATGCCGACCAGGCCATGTACCACTTCGTATCCGGTTACACTTCCAAGCTGGCCGGTACCGAGCGCGGCATAGTTGAACCGCAGACCACGTTCTCCACCTGCTTCGGCGCGCCCTTCCTGCCCCTGCATCCTTCCGTATACGCGAACATGCTGGGCGAGCGCATTGAAAAGCACAACACCAACGTTTATCTTGTAAACACCGGCTGGGCCGGCGGCAAGTACGGCGTAGGTTCCCGTATGAAGCTCAAGTACACCCGCGCCATGGTTACCGCCGCGCTGAACGGCGACCTGGAGAAGGGCGAATTCGTGCTGGATCCCATATTCAATGTTATGGTTCCCACCACCTGCCCCAACGTGCCGGATGAATTCCTCAGCCAGCGCAGGCTTTGGGACAACGATGCCGAATACGAAGCCACCGCAAAGGATCTGGCCGCCCGCTTCGTGAAGAACTTCGAGAAGTATTCCAACATGCCAAAGAACATCATCGAAGCCGGCCCGAAGGCCTAAAGCATAGCTTTTTCGAAGAAGCGGCTAATTGCCGCTTCTTCGATTTTTTTCTCGGGTTTTTCCCGTTTAGGCGGCAAAGCCGCCAAAGCCGGAGTAAAATTAAAGGGGCTTATCGCCCCTTAACAACCCCTTTTTCAAAGCTTCTGTTCTACATTACAATCTTGCCAAGTGCGCTGGTTTTTCCATCCGGCTTTTTGATGCAGATATAGACAGCATTGCCGTCGGCTTTTTTATAAACCCTCAGCCGTTCGCCTTCAAGGCTGGGCGCGCTGAAATGTATCTCTGCGGACTTTATTTTGCCCGATGCTATCTCCTTCGCGCTCAGGCAATCCAGCGCCAGCCGCGCATAGCAAACGTTGTTCATATGCTGCCCGAAGTCTATGTCCGTTGAACGGACGGTATATTCAAATGCGAGGTCATCTTCGCCAAAATCATCCGCAAAGCGTGCGGGCGCGTCCGTTATGCCCTGCATGGCGCTGTATTCAAAATCCTTCGGAAAGCCCGAATCGCAAAAGTGCATCAGTCTGCCGCCATTCCCGAGTATTGCCCATTGCGTCCTGCCGAGGGCGATGAGCTTTTCGCCCTGCTTTAAGCTGTAGCTTCTGAAGCAGCGGTATGCTTCGTTTGCGCATTGCTCGGGCCACGTTGCCGCCGTGACCGTATCCATAAGCCGCGCGCGGGAGAAGAAATCTATCCGCGTGTGTACCGTCAGCCAAAATTCGCCGCGCTTGGCCATTGCCATCCCGCCCACGCCTATCTGCTCCGCGTGCTCCGCAGCCATTGCCTGAAATATAGTGAACGCCGCCAGCGGGGACATTGCCGCCGCCGCGTCGCAATAGTCCGGCGAAATTATATATTCCTTTTCAAATACGCTTTGTGCCATTGCTTCTCCCTCAGCTGTTCAGTTTAAGCGCGTTTATCATGTGCCGTATGTGTATGCTCATGGCGTGGCTTGCGCCGTCCCCGTCGCGCTTCATCATGAATTCAACTATCAGCGCGTTGTCCCGCCGCACAATATCTTTGAGCAGCTTTTGATTGGTGGATACGAGCATTACCTCATGCACGGCACTGTTTATAATTGGGAAAAGACGGCTTATGAATTCGTTGTGGCTTGCCGCGCCTATCATCTCATGAAACTCCTGGTCGGCATCCGGCCAGTTGCCGTCGCTCCTGAGCAGTCTGTTCACCTTCTTCGCCTGTTCTTCTATTGCGGCAAGCTCGCTGTCGTCTGCCCTTTCGCAGGCAAGCTTAACGCTTTGCGGTTCAAACATAAGGCGTATTTCGTAAAGATCGCTCAGCCGCACGCGCATAAAATCAATCGAGCTTATGCTTACGTCGCCTATGTTAGGCAGTTCGTTGGCGATGAATGTGCCGCTGCCGCGCTTAACCACCAGAACCCCCTGCGCTATCAGCGCGCTCACGGCTTCCCTAAGCGTTGCGCGGCTAACGCCAAGCCTTGCGGAAAGCTCAAACTCGTTGGGCAGCTTGTCCCCCGGCTTGAACTGCTTTTGTATCAGTATCATGTCGTAAAGCGCCTCTCCCGTGCGCTCGGTAAGGCTTTTTGCCTTGGTTGAGGGCATAGCGTTCATCCTCCGTTCTGCTTTTGGCATATTATAATCGAAAGCGGCGCGCAAATGCAATAGATATGCGCCCTTTGCAAACGCCAATAATGTATGATACAATATATATTCAATAAAACAAGTGTGAATTAAAACGAAGAGGAGTACAGTGCAAATGGACATGATAAAACGGTTTGTCAGGTATTACAAACCGCACAAGCGCCTTTTTATGCTGGATACGGCATGCTCTCTAATGGTCGCCGTATGCGATCTTTTTTACCCGATGATAGCCAAAAACATAACCAACGTCTATGTTCCCAATAAGGAGCTCAGGCTGCTGCTGGTTTGGGCGGGCGTGCTGCTTGGGATATATCTTATAAAGGCGGCACTGAACTATATAATTCAGTATTGGGGCCATATCGTGGGCGTAAGGATACAGGGAGATATGCGGCGCGACATGTTCCGCCATCTTCAGAAGCTGCCCTTCTCCTTCTTTGACGAAAACAAGACCGGCGCGATAATGAGCCGCCTTGTGAACGACCTGTTTGAAGTATCGGAGCTGGCGCACCACGGGCCGGAGGATGCGTTCATATCCGGCATAACGCTGATAGGTTCCTTTATAATGCTTGCAAACATAAATCTCTACCTTGCGCTGATAGTTTTTGCGGTGATACCGCTTATGATATTTTTTGCCGTTAAAACGCGCAGGGAGATGAACGCTGCGTTCAAGGCGTCCCGCGTGCAGGTGGGCGAGGTAAACGCGAACGTTGAAACGGCGATAGCCGGCATGCGCGTTTCCCGTTCCTATACCGCGGACGAGCATGAGAACGCCAAATTCGGCGTGGCCAACGAAAACTTCAAAAAAGCGCGCAGCCGCGCATACCGCGCCATGGCAACGTTTGGCAGCGGCATGAACTTCTTTAACGATATGCTCTATCTGCTGGTGCTTACGGCGGGCGGCCTGTTCTTCTATTACGGCAAGATAGACTCCGGCGATTTTGTGGCGTTTTTACTTTATGTTTCAATATTCATGAAGCCCATAAACCGCCTTGTGAGCCTGTTTGAGCAGCTTCAGGAGGGCATGACAGGCTTCCAGCGGTTCGTGGAGATAATGGACGAATCCGAAGAGAAGGACGAGGGCAAGCTGAACCCGGACAAGCTTGAAGGCAACATCGTTTTTGACGACGTATCCTTCCGCTATTCAAACAGCGACTCCGCCGATACCGAAGCCAAGGTGATATCGCACCTTTCCATGCGCATAGACAAGGGCAAGACCGTTGCGCTGGTTGGTCCCTCCGGCGGCGGAAAGACCACGCTGTGCAACCTTATACCGCGATTCTATGAAATAGACTCCGGCGCGATAACCATAGACGGCATGGACATACGCGACATGACGCGCTATTCCCTGCGCCGCAACATAGGCATAGTTCAGCAGGACGTTTTTCTTTTCAACGGCACCATACGCGAAAACATTGCCTACGGCGATCTTGACGCAACGGACGAGCAAATAATTGAAGCCGCAAAGAAAGCCAACATACACGATTATGTCATGACGCTTGAGGAAGGCTACGACACAAACGTGGGCGAGCGCGGCGTTAAGCTTTCCGGCGGGCAGAAGCAGCGCATATCCATTGCGCGCGTGTTCCTGAAAAACCCCAGCATACTTATTCTGGACGAGGCCACAAGCGCGCTCGACAACGCAACCGAAATGCTCATTCAGCAGTCCCTGTCGGAGCTTGCCAAGGGCCGCACCTGCATAATAGTTGCGCACAGGCTTTCCACGATCAAGAATGCGGATGAGATAATCGTCCTTACCAAGGACGGCATAGAGGAACGCGGTACACATGATGAGCTGATGAAGCTTAATAAAATGTACGCCGGCCTTTATATGTATCAATTCAAGGAATAAGAAAAGAGACAAAAAAGCGGGCTTTACGCTGTTTCAGGTAAAGTCCGCTTTTTCTTCCCCCCAAGCCTCGCCGCTTGTAGGGGTATTGTAGCATTTTTAATAAGAAAAGTCTTACACTTTTTGCACAATTTCAAAATATTTTTTATGCGCCCTTTTTCACCCGCTCAAATTCGTCCTGTATCTCCTTTGAAGGGGCGTTTGTGAGCAGAGATACGACAATTATGAATATGCCGGACACTATGAACGCGGGCAGCAGCTCATATATGCCGAATATGCCGCCGAGGGGCTTTATAACAAGCTTCCATATGAACACCATACCGCCGCCGGAGAGCATGCCGGCTATCGCGCCCGCGCGGGTCATGCGCTTCCAGAACAGGCTGAACAGCACCAGCGGCCCGAACGTTGCCCCGAAGCCAGCCCATGCGAAGGAGACTATTGTGAATATTACGCTGTTTTCATCCAGCGCAATCACTATGGCTATGGCGGTTATTACCGGCAGCATTATGCGCGAAAGCGTCATAACCTCCTTATCGGTGGCGTTCTTCTTAAATATGCCCTGATAGGCGTTTTTAGCAAATGCGGACGCGGCGATGAGCAAATATGAATCGGAAGAGCTTATGGTTGCCGCCAATATGCCCGCCATTGCGAGCCCCGCAAGCGCCGCAGGCAGCAGCGAACGGGAAAGATAGATGAACACGTTTTCCGCTTCGGACGCAGTTGTCAGCGCCGTGGGGAACAGAGCACGGCCCACTATGCCAATCAATATTGCCGCCGCAAGCGAGATCACTACCCAAACCATTGCCACGCGGCGCGCGCGCCTGAGCTCATTCTCCCTGCGGATGGCCATGAAGCGCAGCAATACCTGCGGCATTCCGAAATAGCCAAGGCCCCATGCCAGCATACTTGCCACGTTGAGCGCGCCGTAATTCTGCCGCGCGCCGAATGAAGGCACGCCGTTTACGGCAAGCTGCACGCCGCCTTCGGTAACGGGATCCGCTATGCCGAAAAATTCAAGGAAGCCGGGGAAATCCTTGACGTTTTCAAATACCGCGTTAAGGCCGCCCGCGCTCGCCACGCCCAGCGTAAGCACCGCAACGAGCACAACCACCATTACAATGGCCTGCATAAAGTCCGATGCGCTTTCCGCCAAAAAGCCGCCGAGCAAGGTGTATATAAGCACGAATGCCGCGCCAACGAGCATCATTGTGATATACGGCGCGCCGAACAGCGTTGAAAACAGCTTGCCGCAGGTAACAAGGCAGCTTGCCGCATACACCGTGAAGAACACCAATATGAACGCGGCGGAAATGCCCATTATGACCTTCTTTTTCTCATGGAAACGGTTGGAGAAAAACTCCGGCAGGGTTATTGCGTTGTTCGCGGCGATGCTGTATCGCCTGAGCCGTTTGGATACCACCAGCCAGTTTATATACGTTCCCACGGCAAGGCCCGCCGCCGTCCAGAACGCATCCGCCAGCCCGCACCAGTATGCCACGCCCGGCAGGCCCATCAGCAGCCAGCCGCTCATGTCCGATGCTTCCGCGCTCATTGCGCTTACCCACGGGCCAAGGCTCCTGCCGCCCAGGAAAAACTTTTCCGTATCTGCGTTCGCGCGGCGGGCAAAGAATATGCCAATGCCTATTACCGCCGCCATGTACACCACCATCACTATCAATATTTGCAGCGATTCCTGTCCCATTTGTGTCCTCCTATAACTTAACATGAAATAAATTCATGTTTTATACCGTTCAATCTATGGTATCGGCGTATTATAGCGGCGTACCGGTCAAATTACAAGTCGTATTTTGTGTAAAAATTCTGCCGCAGGGCTTGTCAAACGGTGAAAAATGCCGTATCATATAGCAAAACGAGATAAGATGAAATTTATTCATCTTTATGAGGAGAACGATATGAGCGACGCAAAATACGCCATGTTTATAAAAGCGGTTGATAAAAAAAGCCTTGCCCTTGCCGCGCAGGAGCTTTGCTGCACGCCCAGCGCCGTTAGCCACGGCATAAGCGCACTGGAGACGGAACTGGGGCTGAAGCTGATGAAGCGCAGCCGCGGCGGCGTGGAGCTTACGGCGGAAGGGGAGCACGTTATAGGCGCGGTGCGCGGTGTGCTCGCCGCAATGGAGCGAGTGCAGCAGGCCGCGGAGGAGGCGCGGCAGGGCTTGGGCAGAATAGTGCGCATAGGCGCGTTCACAAGCGTTGCCGTGCATTGGCTGCCGGGCATGATAAAAAGCTTTGAGCAGGTTTGCCCGCAGGCGCAGTTCAAGCTGCTCAACGGCGACTATCATGATATAAACACATGGCTTGAGGAGGGCAGCATAGATATAGGCTTCGTCACCATGCCGGATTATCCCAAAAACTGCCGCGGCATAGCGCTGAAGGAGGATAGGCTTTTAGCCGTACTGCCGAAGGAGCATCCGCTTGCTGGAAACAGTAGCTTCCCCGTTGCGGCGGTTGAAAACGAAAGCTTCATTTCAATAATGGAAAACAGCGCGAACGATGCCCGCCGCGCGCTGGACATGGCGGGAGTTAAGGCGCACGTTAAATACACCACCAAGGACGACTATGCCGTTATAGCAATGGTGGAGCAGGGGCTGGGCATAAGCATAATGCCGGAGCTGCTGCTTGGCGGCCTTACGCACAACGTTAAGCTGATGCCGCTGGACAACTGCGCCAGCCGCATAATAGGCGCCGCCGTGCCGGAGAAGAACAGCGACAACGCCACCGCGCAGAAGTTCATTGCGCACATGCAGCGCTGGATAACCGCGCGATACGCGCCCCGCGCGGAATAATATATTATCAGCCGGCTTGCCTTTAGCTTGAAAAGCTGATATGATTGGATAAAACAATCAAATGGAGGTAATACCATGCATTGCAATGCAAACATTGCTTACGCTTTTATGCAAGCGCAGTCTTGGCCCTGCCCCCAGCCGACCGGAGGGCGAAGCAAGACAATTTTCCCCTGCGCATAAGTTATACTTGTGCGCTTTTTTATTACAAAAGGAGGATAGAACAATGCTTCCCTATCTTACCGATTATGAAAACGACCGTCGGCTTTTCCGTCCGCGTGTGGTGAACGCAATACTCGTGCTGATGCCTTTTATGGTGCTTTACCGTGCGACGGAGCTGTGGTTTGGCGATATGTATTTGTTTGATTTTATGAAACGCTCACAGTATGGCCTTATGTGGTTTGCGCTGTGCCTTATTTCGGTATATCGTCCCAGATTTTCGCTTTTCATTTCGTATGGGGATACCGCAGCGATAATACTCGCCCAAATTCTTGGCGACCTAATACTTGAAAACAACACTATCCGCGCTACGCCGGAGGATTATCTTACGCCAGGTCACGGCAAATTATCCCATCACGGCATAGGCATATGGCTGCAACTCTTTTTCACAGTAATAGTCCTCTATATTGCCTATGTCCGCGTGGTTGAGCCGAGGATTAAGGCGCGGCGGGAGCGGCGCGGGAAATGACGAAACGCGGGCGGTTTTCGATAACTGCCCGTTTTTGTGTTTTTCCCCATTTACAAAAGATATGCCCTTCTGGTATAATTCTTCACGACAAAGGGGAGTAACCTGCCCGCGGGCGAAAATGCGGGCGGTTTGGGCGTCATCACGGCCGTTATGGCCCGCCCGGCCTTGATTGGTGAGACTTTTGCCGCTTGTTTGACGCGCATATGCGGCGAATGAAGCGCGGCGGGAGTTTTTTTATACCCAAAAGGCTTTTGCATGGCGCGAACAATAATCAAAACCGGAGGAAAACCACAATGGAACAATTTGTTGAACTGTTTTCAAACGTGGCCAATTTCACGTGGCAGCAGCTGCTTATGATCGCCATAGGCGCAACGCTCATCTATTTGGCCATAAAAAAGGAAATGGAGCCCACGCTTCTTTTGCCCATGGGCTTCGGCGCAATATTGGTCAATTTGCCCTTTGTCAATACGGAGGCTATTGAAACCCTTTTCAATGCCGGCATAGCCACGGAGCTTTTCCCGCTGCTGCTGTTCATAGGCATAGGCGCGATGATAGACTTCGGCCCCTTGCTTTCCAATCCGAAAATGTTCCTTTTCGGCGCGGCGGCGCAGTTCGGCATATTCTTCACGTTTATAATGGCGCGGCTCATAGGCTTCACCCTTCAGGACGCCGGCAGCATTGCCATAATCGGCGCGGCGGACGGCCCCACGTCCATTTACCTTGCCAACTATTTTAAGTCCAACTATCAGGGCCCCATAATGGTCGCCGCGTATTCATACATGGCGCTCGTGCCCATTATACAGCCGCCCGTAATAAAAATGCTCACCAGCAAAAAGGAACGCTGCATCCGCATGCCGTACAGCCCCAGCGCCGTATCCGGCACAACGCGCGTGCTGTTCCCGATATTCGTAACCGTGGTCGCGGGTACCATCGCCCCCAAGAGCGCGGAGCTTATAGGCTTCCTCATGTTCGGCAACCTTATAAGGGAATGCGGCGTGCTCGGCAGCCTTAGCGAAACCGCGCAGAAATCCCTTGCCAATCTTGTAACGCTGCTGCTTGGCATATCCGTTGCGTTCAAGATGAAGGCAGAGCTTTTCGTAACGGCGGAAACGCTTGCAATAATCGCGCTCGGCCTTGTCGCGTTCATATTCGATACCGCGGGCGGCGTGCTGTTTGCAAAGTTCCTCAACCTTTTCCTCAAGAACAAGGTGAACCCCATGATTGGCGCGGCGGGCATATCCGCCTTCCCGATGGCCAGCCGTGTTGTGCATAAGCTTGGCCTGCAGGAGGATAACCAGAACTTCCTGCTGATGCATGCCGCGGGCGCAAACGTGTCCGGCCAGATCGCCAGCGTAATAGCCGGCGGCCTTATGATAACGCTTATAGAAGCCATGCTTTGATAAAAGGAGGATACAAGCCATGTTTATACTTAACGCAATGAAATTCGCCTGGTCTCCCGAAACGCTTATGCCCTCCCTGCTGCTCACGCTCAAGGGCATGATAGGCATCTTCGCCGTGATACTGACCATATGGGCCTTCGTAGCAATACTGAATAAGGTCACGGGGAAGAAAGAAAAATAAAACGATATTGGCAAACGAATTTGATTTATCAAAGAGGCTCCCGTGCAAAAACGCGGGAGCCTTTTGGCATATAATCTTTTACTCTCCCGCCCTTGGCAGCAGCTCTCTTGGTCCTTTGCCAAGATAGCGCAGCACGAACACGAGCGTTCCTGCTATGAACAGCCCCAGCGCGGCAAGGCATGTTAGCAGGCTTACTTTTGCATCAGCGCCGAGCGCAAACTCGACCTCCACCTGCGTACTTTCTGCCAAGTATGCGCTGAAGGCGAGAAACTCCTCCGGAGTTTGGTTGGCGTTGGCCATTATGCTCTCGCCCACGCTTGCGGTCAGCGCATGCCCTATTGCCGCACCTATGAGCGCACCTGTTACGGCAATAATAAGCGCGCTCAGCATAACCGCTACAAAGGCTCTTGCCTTGCTGCAACCGAGTAAGCGCATTGTGCCTATGCTCTGCTTCTGCGACTGCGCATAGAAGAACGCCAGCAGTAATGCTGCTATTACCAACAGCGAGGATGAGAGTATCAGCAGCAGCTCCGCCGTACCGGAAAGTGCTTCCAAGCTTGGCTGTATTCTCGAATAGCCTTGGTCGTAGAAGGTAAACCTTGCTTCATAGTCTCCCTGCTTTGCGCCGGTTATGCCCAGCTCGTTCATGCGCTCTATGAACGGCTCAATCTTACCATTCTCCAGCCATATTGTCAGCAGCGCACCTGTTACGGGTCTGTCCTCCTCAGCCGGGGCATTCTCGAGCGACTTTTCGGGAATGTAGATTGTGTTCCAGGGAACGGACACGGCGGACGCGGACACGGCGGAAGTGCCCGTGAGCGGGCGGACGTTATACACGCCGACTATTTCATATTCGCCATTGTCAAAGAAATGGTCCGGGTCGGTGTAGGTATAGCGCGGGCTTAGGCGCGAACCCCAAATGGTTGCGTTGACAAAATTGTTGTATTCATAGAAACTGAAATCGATTTTGTCGCCCACATTCCAGCCTTGCAGCTTTGCAAGGTCTGTGCTTATCATGCAGACCTTTGCGCCGGAAGCGTATTCCTCCTCGGTTATCATGCGGCCTTCGGGTATGAACATATTGCCCAAGTGGAATGCGGGAATGCCGGTTAAGTCGTTTGTGGTCATAACGCCGAAGGAGCGGGAATTTATGTAATACGCCCGCGCTATCTGCTCATACTTCTTCAGCATTTCCGGTTTGCTCTTCAGTTCGTCGTATTCATATATCCAGAATGGATTTTCGTAAGGATAGTCACAAGATACGTATTCACTACGGCCGATGGAATAACAATAATAATTGCTCCTAAAAAATTTGTCTCTTGCTACTCCGAAAGTTTGTATTTTATAAAGGCTGTTGGCCGCGTTGAAAGTATTGCTACTTGACGATAAACCGCTAATTGAGGCAATATATTCGGTATTAGGTTCCAGAATTATGCAGTCCGGCTTATCGGCATATTCGGCTGAAGGCATAAGGCTGTTTGTATCGGTTAGTGGGGTGGTTGTATATATATTATCGAGGGAAATATTGAAAAGAATGGGCAATTTTTCGTAATCGAATACGTTTATTGCTGACTCTATTATATCCAAGTTGTATTTACGCGAAGTGTGTGTGTCCGAGTCAACAAAGCTGAATGTATGTATTCTATAACGACCGTCGTCAACAAATTCAACGTCGTTCCATTCTTTGTCGGCTTCCGCTTCTTTTTGATGTTCGGGGACTATTTTGAAACGGATAATATCCTCGCTACATATCGGAATAGCTTGCTTTTTATCATTATATCTTACCGCAATGTTATCTTCGCTAAAAGCGCCGTAACGCGCGCGGAGTTCATATTTTTTTACGCTGGGCGCGGTAATTATTGGCTCCAAATCGTAACCATACACCGTTAAAGCATGATATCCCGCGTAATCCTCGGCTTTTGTAACATCGCTTATAATATTGCCGCGGCTGTCTACATCCGCATATAGCTCCATTATAGCTATCGTAGTATATGTATCGTTTGCCAGTTGGAGGTTATGCTGACTATCCATATATAAATTTAAGCTCGTGCAGAAAAACGCAGTAAGCAAAACAAGCACCAGTATGTATAATACGGTGCGTATAGGCTTACGAAACAACTGCTTTAGGTGCATCGATAGCATAGATATAGTTCCTTTCTAAAACTTTTTTGTGTTTAATGGTCACATATGCGCTCAATACGCGTTGCCGCAACTGCATATGAATCCAACCCACAAGAGGGATTGGAGCATGTATAAAATGATCGGTAGCCCATACTTTTATAATGTCAAGTCTGTTGGCTACTATTGTGCATTCTGCCGGATCAATTCTAACAACATACTTGTTCGATACATCTTCATGGTTTTCCTCCTGCTGTTTTTGTTGTTTTGATTTTCGCTGTTCGTGTTTTCGTTTAGTGCCTAAAACATTAACGGCGCAATGGAATCAGCCTCCTTGGTGTTGGTCGGTCCTGCGGTTCGTATCGTTCCGATTAGGGAACGGGCAGCGGGTGTAACTGGTTTAGTAAAGCTTAACGTGGCTTATTTACCGATTCTATGGTAACATACCAAGCGGGAGAACGTCAACGTTTTCCCAATAAGTTTTAGATTATATATTATACCGAAATCACTTGGCTTTTTGCGTTAAATCACGATGCGTTGATTAAAATGTTATGCTATTGGTCACAGAAAATATTTCAACTTTTTTAATAAAGCGCAAACAAAAAACACAGGGGCGGTAAAAACCATCCCTGTGTGACAGAATGAGAATTTATCTCCGTCTATTCCTGCTTGCCATCATCACCAGGCGCAGGAAGGTGAGGAATGTGCTCAGCGCTGCAACAACATATGTCATTGCGGCGGCGCGCAGCACCTTTTTTGCGGCCTGTTCTTCGCTGCCATAGGATATGTAGCCGCCCTCGGTAAGCATCTTCAGCCCGCGGCGGGAGGCATTGAACTCCACCGGCAGCGTGACAAGCTGAAATGCCAATATGCCAAAATACAGCCCCGCGCCTATGCTTGCCAAATTGAACGCGCCCATCATTATGCCTATTATAACAAGCCACGGCCCAACGGTTGACCCTATGCGCGCCACGGGCAGCAGCGCATTTCTCACCTTTATGGGCGTATAGCCTTCCTGATGCTGCATAACGTGGCCTATTTCGTGCGCGGCAACGGCCAGCGCCGCAACGGACGTGCTGTTATACACGCTCTCGCTCAGCCCTACGGCGTTCTTTGTTGGATCGTAATGGTCGGTAAGCGAACCAGACACGGGCGAAAGCGTGGCGGAGCTGCCGCCCTCGTAAAGCAGCCTGCGCGCAACGTCGTTCGCCCTGAGGCCGCAGCGCGCGGGCATAGTGGAATACTTTTTGAACGTGCTCTGCACCTTAAGCGAAGCTATCATGCCTATCACGGCCACGATAAGCACCGCTATGTAAAGCAGCGATTCCGATGCGTATGAAAAGTATGGATCGTACATATAATTGCGTCCCCTTCTTATTTTTATTATGTTTATTATAACACGCATTAAAAGCTCTATGAACCCATATTTGGTGAAATGATGGTGACAACATTTTATTAAGATTCTATGAATTTATTGTAAAACAATAAATTGTTGTTGTAATTCGATAAATGGCGTGGTATTATACTTGCGAAAACATAAAACCGCGGAGGGATGGAATTATGACGCTTAAAACGCTTTCAAAAATAACGCGCGCGCTTTTATATGCGCTTATGGTGCTTGTTGCGGCGCTGATGGCGGCGCTGTTCATATCCGCAGACGTGCGCACCTTTATGGAAAACGAATACGGCGCGGCGGGAAGCACGGTGCTGTTCTACGCAATGCTGCTTGTATGCGGGGGCATTGCGCTGTGGATACTTATTGAGCTTGCGGCGGTGCTTAAAACAGTGGAAAGCGATCCGTTCGTGGAGCGCAACGCGGCGGCGTTCATGCGCATGGGCATCGCGGCTGAGGCGGCGGGGCTTGTGTTCTTCGTGAAATGCTTTTTTATGTTCACCATCATGACTGCCGTATGCGCGCTGGTGATGATACTCAGCGGACTTTTCGCGCTCACGCTTGGCATGGTGTTCAGAAGGGCAGTTGAGTACAAGCGGGAAAACGAGCTTACCATTTGACGCGGAGGGCAGCATGATAAGGGTGAATCTTGACATAATGCTGGCGCGCAGGGGCGTGTCCGGCGGCGAGCTTGCCGAGGCCATAGGCATTACGCAGGCCAATTTGAGCATACTTAAAACCAACAAGGGCAAGGCGATACGCTTTTCCACGCTGGACGCTATATGCAAAAAGCTGAACTGTACGCCGGGGGACATATTGGAATACGTGGAGGATAACAATGGAGCAGAATAAAACGCGGGAATACACATTAAAGCAGCGCATACTTACGCTTTTTGCCATAGCAATAGGCATAGCGTTCGCGTGGGGCGTATGCGGCGAATACATGTGGAGCGGGGAGCCGGAAACCGGCAGCGCCATGTTCATATACGGCGGGTTCTGGCTGGTGTACATGGCCGGGTTTTACTTCGCCGCGTGGGACAGGGCCAAACGGAGCGTATGGGGCTATGTACTGCTTGCGGTGGCGGCTGTGCTGGTGCTGAGGCCGCTTGTGTATAAGCAGGTCGAGCTTACGTTTATCAACTTTGCCGCGCTGCCCGCCGTGCTTATGCTGCACGCGGTAACGGTATGCTTCACCGTGCCAAAGGAACGGCAGGACGGGCTTATAACGGCGTATTTCAAGGGCTGGTTCGTTGCGCCGTTCGTGTGCATAGGCCGCTTCTTTGGCGCGATAGGCAGCGCATTCGGCCGCGGCAAGGCAAGCAAAAACGGCACCGCCGTGCGCGTTGGGCTTATAATGGGCATACCGCTTGCCGCGCTGTGCGCTGCGCTGCTTATAAACGCGGATGCCGCGATGCAGCTTAGCGTAGGCCGCTTTTTTGAGGGGCTGAGCATAGGCGCGGTGATATGGCGCGCGTTTGCCGCGCTCGCTGCGGCGGGGCTTTTCTTTTCATTCATATACTATATGGCTTATGAGCAAAAAACGCTTCCGGAAACGCCGTATCAGCGCATAATACCCGCCGCCGCGGCGAAAATTGCGGTAGGAATGCTGCTTACGCTATATGTGGTGTACGCCATATTCCAGTTCGCCTACCTTACGGGGCTGAAAGGACTGCCCGAGGGGCTTACATATTCGCAATACGCCGTGCAGGGCTTTGGCGAGCTTTGCGCCGTGAGCATAATAAACATTGGCGTATACGCGCTTTTCTCCACCGCAGCGGAGGAGGATACCGCTCTCAGGCGTTTCCTTGCGGGGCTGATGCTTTCCGCGTTCGTGCTGCTTATGTGCGCGGCGTTCAGGCTGTATATGTATATTGACGCATACGGCCTTACGCTCAGAAGGATACTTTCGGCATGGTTCATGGTGTGCATACTGGCGGCGGTAATAATATGCATAGTGCGGCTTTATGATAAAAAGCTGCGCGCAGTGCAGGCGATGGCGATAACCGCGGCGGTGCTTTACGCGGCGCTGAACCTTATCAACATAGATGCGATGATAGCCCAAAGCGTGCTGAAAAAGGCCGATGCGCGTGGATACATGACGGAGCTTGACGCGCGCTATCTTGCGCACGAGCTTTCAAGCGATGCTGACGGCGTGATAGCCAAAAGCGAACGCTGGCGCGAGCAGGTGTATAAGATGGGGGAGTAAGGGTTTGTACCATGCCAAAAAGGCTCCCATGCGGGAGCCTTTAACATTGCTTTTATTTATTCTTCCTTGTTTTCCTGCGGCCTGCGGTTGTCCTTTGGGCGGCGGCGCGCCTTGCCGCGCCTGTCGTTGCGGCGGCGGTCCTCGCCCTGCCTGGGCTGCTCGGCTGCCGCTTCCGCTTCCGCCGGGGCGTTCTGCTGCCTGTCCGGGCGCGGGCGGCGCGGCTTATCGGGCCGCGGGCGGCGCTTGGGCTGCTCCTGCGGCGCGGTTTCAACGGCAACGGTTTCTTCGATTGTTGCCACGGCGTCCTCGTCCATCAGCACGTCGGCATCGTCATTCACTTCGTCCGCCGATTCGTCGCTTTCAACCAGCTCAGGATGGCGCGTGTTGAGCGGCGTAAGCTCGCGGAAAGGATAATCCCGCACGTCGAACGTGCCGTCCGCAAGCGTTACGCGCACGCGGGTCTTTTCGGTTATAACGTTGTTTTCAAGCACCGTACCGTCGCCGTCGGGCGTGCGCACGTCTCGGCCCGGGCGCGGCATCTGCCGGCGCATGGATTCATAGCAATCCTGCTCGTATTTAAGGCAGCACATCAGCCTGCCGCATATGCCTGATATTTTCGTTGGGGAGAGAGAAAGGCTCTGCTCCTTCGCCATTTTTATTGAAACCGGCGCAAAGTCGGACAAAAATGCCTTGCAGCATACCGGCCTTCCGCAGGAACCAAGCCCGCCGAGCATCTTAGCCTCGTCCCGCACGCCTATCTGCCTAAGCTCTATCCTTGTGCGGAATACGCCGGCCAGATCCTTTACAAGTTCGCGGAAGTCCACGCGGCCGTCCGCCGTGAAATAGAACATCACCTTTGATCCGTTGTAGGAATACTCAACGTCCACCAGCTTCATGTCCAGCCCGTGTTCGGCGATTTTCCTTACGCAGATATCGAAGGCGTCCTTTTCCTTGGCGCGGTTGGTATCGCGCAGCTCCCTGTCGTAATCCGTTGCAACGCGGATAACGCCCTTCAGCGGCGCAACCACGCGGCCTTCGTCTATTTCCTGAACGGGTGAAACAACGTCCGCAAATTCTATTCCCCTTGCGGTTTCAACTATAACGCCGTCGCCCTCTTTTATTTCCAGTTCACCGGGATCGAAGAAATAGCTTTTGCCCCCATCCCTGAATTTGACGCTTATTACGCGTATCATCTATTTAAGCTCCTTCAATATACTCAAAAAAAGCCCGTCCAGCGCCGCCGCGGGGTACATATCCCCGCCCGATGCACGGTAAAGGCTTTCGCTTGCCTTTGTTATCGTATCTATAATACACAGTATTTGCCGCGTTGTAAAGCGCGATGCGCATTGGCGCACGGCATCCTGCCTATCTATATTATCAATTTCGCGCGTGCCGCCCATGTTGGCGCTCAGTATGTCCCCCATAAAGGAGAGCATGAACGTAAGCCCTTCGGCCGCGCCGCCCTTGGCGATGGCCCTTGCAGCGCCCGATTGCAGCTCCCCGTTAAAAAGCGCGGTCAGCGCGTTTAGGCTGCGCTCGCGCTGTTCGCGGTATTCGTTTTCCCCGCTCAGGCGCAGCGCGCGCCCCATGCTGCCGCCGCTTATGCGCGCATACAGCCGCGCGTCCGCCGCGTTTACTCCGCGCAGCGCAAGTTCGTTTTCAATCTCGCACCTGTCCGCCTGGCCAAGCCTTATCAGCGCGCAGCGGGAGATTATTGTGCTAAGCATGCCGTCCGCATTGCCGCACAGCAGGAATATTACGCCCTTTGGCGGCTCCTCAAGCGTTTTCAGCAGCGCGTTCTGCGCTTCCCTGGTCATGGCATGGGCATTGGATATTACTATTGCGCGCATGCCGCCTTCAAACGCGGCCTTGGACAGTTCTTCTATTATTGCGCGTATTTCGTTTACGCCCGTTTCCTCGCCCGCAAGGTAATGATAGTCCGGATCGTTTTTAACAGCATCCTCGTCATCGCTGCCGTTTATGCACAGCGCACTTGCGCGCCGGGCAAGGCTGAGCGATGCATCTGCATCCATTGAGGAAATAAAGAGCGCATGAAAAGCTTTCCCCGACCCCAAAGCCGAGGAAAGCATTTTGAAAGCCCTATCAGCGTTTGTACTCAAAACCTGTAAAACTGCTCCACGTCAACAATAAACACCGTTGCGCCGCCAAGGGTTACCTGCACGGGCGTGGGTGAGCTGTCCGCATAGCCGGGCAGGGTGGAGGGTATTACCATGAACTCCTTGCGGGTGCTGGACTTGGACTTGATTATGTCGAGCGTTTCTTCAACCTTCTCCTTGTCCACGCCTATCATCAGCGTGGTATTGCCGCCGTGCAGGAAGCCGCCGGTGGTGGAAATGCGGGTCACGCTTATGCGGTGCTGCACCAGCGCGCGTATAAGCCTTTTGGAATCGTCGTTCTGCACTATTGCAAATATAAGCTTCATATATTGGTATCTCCTTTCGGATTTTTATTTATTTTCAGCCTTGCCGCCGCACAGCAGCGCGCTCAGCTCATTAACGCTTTTAACGATGTATTTCGGGCTGTATGCTTTAAGCTCGGCCTCGTCGCCGTATCCGTACAGCACGCCTATCGCGTCCACGCCCACGGCGGACGCCGCTTCCAAATCAAAAAGCCTGTCGCCCACCATCACTATGTCTTTCTTGTCCGCGCCAAGATCCTCTATTGCCTGGCGGAGCAGCGTTTCCTTGTTTGCCCCGTTCCAGCCTTCTATCCCGCCGCGAACATAGTCGATATGATCTATCAAGCCATAGCGTTCAAGGTGCATCTTCGCCGTTGGGGTAAGCTTGCTGGTAACTATTCCGCGGCGCACGCCCTGCGCTTTAAGCGCCTTGAGCATATCCACAACGCCGGGATAAGGCTTTATCAGCTCAAGCCCAACGGTTTTGGCCTTTGCCATGTACTTCTGTGCGGCTTCTTCCACCCGCTCCTCCGGTACGCCTATAACGTCCCTGAAGCTATGCCTCAGCGGTGGGCCTACCATTTTTCTTATACGCTCATCGTCCGGACCCTCAAGGCCCATATCTTTTAATACTTCCCGCGTTACCGCAAATATTCCGGGGCCGGACTCTATCAGCGTTCCGTCAAGATCGAATAATACTGTACTGTAAAGCAATGGTTCCCCTTTTCGCTTCGATGCGCCGTGCGCGCAAAAAACCGATGGATTAAACTTTAGAAAATTATACAACACTCCCGCCCGAAAATCAAGTAAACTTCCCTTATATGCCCATAACTTACATTTTATTTACTTTTCAGCGGGTATAAAAATGCAACCGCCGCCCGGAATTGGGGCAGCGGTTACCGCCGATTTTTTATTCTTCAACGCGCGTTATGTCCGCGCCGAGCGCGCGCAGCTTTTGTTCAAAGTATTCATAGCCGCGGTCTATGTATTCTATGTTGTGTATCTCGCTTCTGCCCTCCGCCGAAAGCGCAGCTACTATCAGCGCCGCGCCCGCGCGCAGATCGCTTGCGTAAAGCGGCGCGCCGAACAGCTTTTCAACGCCTTCCACCATTGCCGTGCGGTCGTTTATAACTATGTTCGCGCCCATGCGCTGAAGCTCGCCAACGTGGTTGAAGCGGTTTTCAAATATGTTTTCAACAATAAAGCTGTTGCCCTTAGCCTTGGTAAGGTATGCCATCATGGGCTGCTGAAGGTCTGTAGGGAAGCCCGGATACGGCAGAGTTTTTATATTCACAGCGCGCGGCCTGTTTTCGCAGCTTACGCGCATGAAAAATTCGCGCCCGTCGTCCCCGTCAACCACATGCGCGCCGCTTTCCATAAGCTTTGCGGATATGGCCTCAAGATGCGTTGGGATTATGTTGTTTATTACAACGTCTCCGCCGGTCGCCGCGGCGGCTATCATGTATGTTCCGGCCTCTATCTGGTCGGGGATTATGGGATATGTGCAGCCGTGCAGCCTCCTGCCGCCGGTTATGCGGATAACGTCCGTGCCTGCGCCCTTCACCTGCGCGCCCATCATGTTAAGGAAGTTCGCCGTGTCAACAACGTGCGGCTCCTTTGCTGCGTTTGAAATTATGGTTTTGCCCTCGGCGCAGACCGCGGCAAGCATTATGTTTATCGTGGCGCCGACGGATACGACGTCCAAATATATCTCCGCGCCTACGAGCTTATCGGCCTTCGCGGTTATTATGCCGCGCTGTATGCTTACGTCCGCACCCAGCGCGCGGAAGCCCTTTATATGCTGATCTATGGGCCGCTGGCCTATTTGGCAGCCGCCCGGCAATGCAACCTCTGCATAGCCGTAGCGCCCCAGCATCGCGCCCAGCAGATAATACGATGCGCGCATACGCGTTACCATATCGAACGTAACATGCCGCGTGCTTATTGTTTTGGGGTCTATTCTCATGCCCCCGTCCGGCGTGAACTCCACGCCCGCGCCCATCATGCGCAGTATCTGCTCCAGCACATGAACATCTTCTATGCGCGGCAGGTTTTCCAGCCGGCAGCTTTCGCCCGCCAGTATACACGCAGGTATTATTGCAAGCGCAGCGTTTTTCGCTCCGCTTATGGTTACGCTGCCTTCCAGCCTTTTTCCGCCGTTTATAACGTAATACGCCATTATGGTCTCCCGTTTAGTTTTTGCTCTGCACCGCGGCCGCCCGTCAATGATGACAGCCGGAGCAGCAGGAACAGTTGCCGGAGCAGCCTTCGCTCTTTGCGCCAAGGCACTTGCCCTCGTATGCGCGCCGCACCTTACCGCCGCAATCGGGGCAGCGGAGCGCTTCAACATCGCTCAGCTTAACAAGTTCATCGAACACCTTGCCGCAGCTTTCGCACTTGAATTTCAAAAACGGCATAATTACCGCCTCCTGCCACATCTTTTGTGCATGTTATATTATCATCTATCCGCAACTTTTGCAAGTTTACGGCTTATTTTGCAAAAAACAGCTCGTAGCACAGCTTTATGAAGAATATGCCGAGCACCGTTATCATTATGGGCTTAACGCCGCGGCTGCCCTTGGCGGTGAACACGCGCGTGCCCAAATAGTTGCCGGCTATGCTGAACACGCCCGCCGCAAGACCGAGCGGATAGAGCACATTGCCGCTGAATATATATACGGCGAGCGCCGCAATATTAGAAGAAAGGTTTATAACCTTGGTTATGCCCGCCGAATCGTTCAGCGGCATGCGCGCCGCACCCGTCAGCAGCAAAAGAAGGAACGTGCCGGTGCCCGGGCCGTAGAAGCCATCGTACATTCCGATAAAAAGCGCGCACAGCACGGCTATTATAATCGCCTTGGTGAACGGGAACGGTTCAAGCTCGCTCCTGTCTTTAAGCGATTTTTTGCTCATAACATATGCAGCAACAAGCGGCAGCACGAACAGCATTATTATTTTGAACACATGCTCGGGTATAAGCAGCGCTATCCGCGCCCCTATGGCCGAGCCCAGCAGCGCCGCAGCGGAGCAGGGTATTGCAAACCTGAGCTCGATAAAGCCGGACTTTGCGAACCGCGCCGTTGTAAGCGTTGCGCCCATGGCGGAGCTAAGCTTGTTTGTACCTATGGCGTTATGCACGGGCAGCCCCGCAAGCATATACGCGGGCAGCGAAATAAGCCCGCCCCCGCCGGCTATCGCGTCAACAAACCCCGCCAGGAATACCAGCGGGCAAACTATTATGTACTGAATAAATGTGATGGTCATAGGTTGTGGCGGAAATTGCCGCAGGGGAAGCTGTCCCCGTTTACGGGGAAAGTGGCTGCGAATGTAATGAGCAGACGAAAGGGGAACGGCTAAAACAGCCAAAAGCTCCAAATTATTCCCCCTCAGCTTCGCTTACGCTCAGCAGCTCCCCCGCAAGCGGTGGCGCCTTTTGGTGCACAGTACAAACTCCGGCATTAAGCCTGCCCTGAAAGGGGGAGGTGTCGAACGAAGTGAGACGGAGGGGTTATAAGCAGCTTACAGTTCCTTGTTTGTTATAACCCCTCAGTCACGGCTTGCGCCGTGCCAGCTCCCCGTAAAGGGGGGCCTTATGTTATTCCTGTTTCCCTTACTTCTTCAGCCCGTTCCCGCCAAGCACATCGGCGGCCTCGTCGCTCATAAGATAATCTATGAAGCCCTGCACAACGCTCTGGCGGTCGCTGTTGTTAAGCACGGCTATGGCATACTGCGCGCCGTCCTCGCTGTTGAGCGCAACGCGGGAGGAATGCACTATGAAGTCCTTGCCTTCGGCTGCCGCGTCAAGCGCGTTGAGCGCTTCATCGCCAAGCACGAACACCGCGTCCGCATATTCGCCGTTTTCCACGCGGCTCACTATGTCCTCGGTAGAATCGCTCACTATGAGAATTATCGCCTTTTCGCGCTCGGGAAACTCGCGCACGGGCTTGGTGTAAGCGGCGGCGGCATCCGTAATGGCGCCCTTTATCGTTTCGTCAACGAATATGGTCACTTCGCCCGCATCCTTTTCCTTAACGGTGGTGCTCGATACGCAGCCGGACAGCATCGCAGCCGCGAACACGGCGCAGAGCATTACGGCAACAGTCTTTTTGATATTCATGGTCATATCTATCCTTTCTAAATATACACAAGTAGCTTATATTGTATCATCCGGCAGCGAAAAGCGCAATTACTCTTCTATCTTTCCGTTGCGTATGTGGTTCTGACGAATTTTGCCCTCGTTGCCAAGTTCTCCCGGAATATAGTACCGCCGGCCCTTTACGGAAGGCGGCATGTATTCCTGCTGCACAACGTGGCCCGGGTAATCATGCGGATATTTATAGCCCTTGCCGTTGCCAAGCTTGTCCGCGCCCTTATACGCCGTATCTCTCAGGTGCATGGGCACTGGCTGATCGGGTATCCTTTCCGCGTCCGCAAACGCCGCGTCCATCGCCATAACAACGCTGTTGGACTTGGGGCTTTCGCATATGAAAATTATCGCCTGGGTGATTGAAAGCCGCGCTTCCGGCATACCAATGAGCTCCAGCGCCTGCGCCGCGGCAACGGCCTGCGTCATCGCCTGCGGGTTGGCAAGGCCAACGTCCTCCGATGCGTGGGCAATAAGCCTGCGGCATATAACGCGCGGGTCAACGCCCGCGTATACAAGCCGCGCGAACCATGCTATGGCCGCGTCGCTGTCCCCGCCGCGCAGGCTTTTGCAAAAGGCGGACAGCATATTGTAAAACTGTTCGTCGTCCACATTGACAACCTTTTTCTGCACCGATTCGGCAGCAACGGCTGCGTCAATATGTATGCAGCCCTCCTCGTCCGGCGCGGTCGTAAGCGCGGCAAGCTCCAGCGCATTGAGCGCGCTCCTCGCGTCCCCGTTTGCGGTGGCGGCAATGTGTTCAAACGCATCGTCGTCTATTTTTATGTTCAGCGTGCCAAGGCCGCGTTCCTTGTCCGCCAACGCGGCGCGCATTGCCTTTTCAACATCCTGTATGGTAAGCGGATAAAACTGAAACAGCCTGCACCGCGACACAACGGCCCCCGTCATGGAGACCATTGGGTTTTCCGTTGTTGAGCCTATAAAGCGCACTATTCCGCTTTCAAGAGCGGGCAAAATGGAGTCGCTCTGCGTTTTTGACCAGCGGTGGCATTCATCAAGCAGCAGATACGTCGGCGTGCCGTACAGCTTCAAATCCTTCTCCGCCTGCTCGATAACGGCGCGCACCTCCTTAACGCCCGCCGTAACGGCGTTGAGCTTTGCTATCTTTGCGCCCGTATGCGCGGCGATAACGCTTGCAAGCGTGGTTTTTCCGCAGCCCGGGGGGCCGAAGAATATGCTGCTTGTAAGCGTATCCGTTTCAATGGCGCGCCTTAAAAGCCTCCCCTTACCAACTATGTGCTCCTGCCCTATGAATTCATCCAGCGTCCTTGGGCGCATCCTGTCCGCAAGCGGTGCGCGGCGGCTTGCCTGCGCCGAAAAAAGGTCCATACCGAACCATCCTTTCCATATATGTGCATATAAATTATACTCTAAAACCGCTCTTTACACAATCGGCATGGCGGGAGTATAATCTTAACTGACTAACTAAGTGGGAATTGAACTATGCTGTAAGGAGGGTGAATGCTGTCATGAAGCAGCAGCAGATAGACATAACAAGCTCGGCGCACAGCCCGGGCAAAATAATATGGAAGCTGGCGTGGCCGGTAATGCTGGAACAGATACTTATAATGATGGTGCAGTATGTGGACACGGCAATGGTGGGCGCGATAGGCCCTAACGCAACGGCTGCCGTGGCGCTTACCAGCAGCACAAACTGGCTCATGAACGGTATAATCGGCGGCGCGGCGGTCGGCTTCAGCGTGCCGATAGGCAATTTTATAGGCGCAAAGCTGTATGATAAAGCGCGCGACGTTGTGCGCCAAAGCGTTATTGCAATATTCATAATAGGCGCCGTGCTCACAGGCATAATGCTTGCCGTTGCGCCGCATCTGCCGCATTGGCTGGGCGGCGATCCCGAAATATGCGCGGACGCGACAAGCTATATTTCAATAGTGTGCCTTGCATACATTGCAAGCACATCTATACAGATATGCTCAAGCATACTCCGCTGCACCGGGGACACGGCCACCCCGCTCGTTTTCAACGTGTCCACAAACCTTATAAACATGGTGCTGAACTTCCTGCTTATATATGCCCCGCGCGAAATAAGCGTATTGGGCGTAACATTCCATATGTGGGGCGCGGGCCTTGGCGTATCCGGCGCGGCGATAGCCACCGCCGTTGCCAACGTGGTCTCCGGCGTGATGCTGCTACGCGCAATGTTCCTGAAGAAATTCCCCTGCAACGTGAGCGTAAAGGATAAGTTCCGCTTCGATAAGGCCATCTGGGCGGACATGGTGCGCGTGGGCACGCCCGTAACGTTCGACAGGGTATGCGTATCGTTGGGCCAGATACTTATGACCGCCATGGTAACTTCACTCGGCACGGCGTCGCTTGCGGCGCACTCGCTGGGCATAACGGCGGAATCAATAACCTATATGCCTGGCTTTGGCTTCAGCGCGGCGGCTACAACGCTCGTTGCCCAAAGCCTCGGCGCGGGGCGAAAGGATTTGGCAAAGCGGTTTTCCAATATTTGCATAATAGGCTGCGTGATTATGATGAGCGCGTTGGGCGTTGTGCTGTTCTTCTTCGGCGGGAACATAATTTCCCTGTTTACGCCAAGTACGGAGGTTGTGGCTCTTGGCGCTGCCGCGCTTAAGGTGGAAGCCCTTGCGCAGCCGTTCTTCGCCCTTGCCAATTCCATTGCCGGTTCATTCCGCGGCGCGCGCAAAACAAAGTGGCTGTTCCTGTTCGGGCTGCTCGGCATGTGGCTCGTGCGGCTGCCCATATGCTTTATAATGACGCACTACACAACCCTTGGCCTCACCGGCGCATGGATAGGCATGGCCGGCGACCTTACCGTGCGCGGCCTTGTTTCGCTGATAGTTTACCGCACGGGGCATTGGCTTGAGGTGCCCATGAACATAGCCTATGTTAAGCCGAAGGAAGGCGGCGAGGAATAAGCCTTCCCGCGCTAAGGCTGAACTCTCAGCCGCGGCGCACCAAAGCAATATAACATATCCGCTAACCTGTCCTGCGCGCGCCCTATGCTTACAACGGCAAAACGGGCGCGCGTTTTTTCGCGTATATGCACAAACGGGCTTATGTAGCGCCCTTCCTCCCGCCCGCACAGCCGCGCGCAGGCTTGAGCGGCGCGCCGTTCATACGGGCCTAAGTCGCTTTCCCCCGCGGTTATAAGCACTATCGTGCTTTCATCCGCGCCTTCATCCTGCAATTTTATCGCCGCCCTTGCTATGGCGTCCGCCCTGTCCCGCACGGCGGGGCAATATGCTTCGTCTATCGCGGCGTAAAGCTCGCCCCTCTCCGCCGCATCCGCCATGTTCAGCAGCCGCGTGTCCGCGCGCTCGTCTCCCGTTGCGCTTATTGACACAAGGGCTATTTTGCCGTATCCCGCGGCGATAAGCTCATCCGCCGCGCGCTTTGCCCATTGCCGCGCCGCGCTGTCCGCAAATATGCAGCCGCTTTCTTCGCCCTGCTCAATGCGCCAATACGCCCCGTTCCGCTTTTCATAATGGTTAAGCCACGGCTTCCATTCCATTGCCGCCTTGTCCGCAATGAAGCGCGAGCTGAGCGCATAGCTTACGAGCGTATCCGGCTCGCCGTTTTCCATAGGGCGGAAATAATAATGCTCCGCGTTCATGCATGGCTGCATCAGCCATGGTTCCTCCGCCGCTTCGGCGGGGCAGCCCGCCGCGTCCAGTATTATCACCGCCGCCTTTTCGCCCCCCTCCGCCTGCACGGGCGCGGGAATAAATGCCATCATCAGCACGCATGCGGCGCATATCATCCGTTTCATTTGCAATGCCCTCCTTTTGCCGCGTTTGGTACATATTGCATCAAAACGGAGCCCTTTGCATTACTTTCGCCAATAAAACAGGGTATTTTCCAAACGTAGTGCTTCTTTGCAAGAATATATAATCGTTATACCGCCGCAATTTATTGCAGCGCATCCTGCACAAGAATTAAACGTTTATAAATTGTCAATAGCAGTAATGCGCCGCGCCGTCTGTATTTGTTGGCGAATCGTGCCGCATTTAGGCCATAATTAGGCTGCACAGCGGTGAAAATTGCTATGCAAATTGTATAAAGCCAGCTTATGGCAGGCTTTTCCGGTGGCAAAAAAGGCAATCCCCGCCTTGTTTAAGGCACAAAATTTTGCTATAATACAAAGGAATTTTGCATAAGGGGGTCAGAGCATAATGCTTGGACTTGGAGGCAACGAACAGATACGAATCTTCGGCGGCAGCGCCAGCACCAAATTTGTCAAAAAAATGTGCGATTACCTTGGATGCCCAGTGGGAGACAATACCACGCTGGTATTTTCCGAAGGCAACACATTCGTGCGCATAAATGAAAGCGTGCGCGATAAGGATGTTTATCTGGTGCAGACCATCGGCCTTAACCCCAACAACGAATTCATGGAGCTGGTATTCTATATAGACGCACTGAAGCGCGCCAGCGCCAACAGCGTAACCGTAATAATGCCGTACTTCAGCTATGCCAAGGGCGATAAGAAGGACGAACCCCGCGTATCCATCCGCGGCCGCGTATGCGCGGACATGCTGGAAAAAGCGGGCGCCGACCGCGTGCTTACAATGGATCTTCACGCGGCGCAGGTGCAGGGCTTCTTCACCAAGCCCGTTGACCATCTTTATGCTCAGCCGCTGCTTGCGGCCTACGCGCGCCATGCCGGCATAGTTACGCCGGACAAGATGGACGATATAGTCGTTGTTTCCCCGGATGCGGGCAGCGCAAAGCGCGCGCGCGCCATGGCGGACGAACTGGGCTGCGCCGTTGCCATTGGCGACAAGATGCGCGTGGGTCACGACGAAAACGCCAAGGTACTTGAAATAATCGGCGACGTTAAGGGCAAGGACTGCATAGTTGTTGACGATTTCACCATTTCCGGAGGCACGCTCATAGACGTTGCGCACGGCCTTAAGGACAAGGGCGCGAACAAGATATACGCCTTCCTTTCCCACGTTGTGCTGCAGGAAAAGGGCGTGAAGCGCATAGACGAAAGCCCGATAGAGCTGCTCGTTTCCACCGATACCGTGGACTGCCCCGCGGTTGCCAACAGCAAAAAGATACGCATAATCTCCGCCGCGCCGCTGTTTGCGGAGGCCGTCCGCGCCATACACGACCGCGTGAGCGTGAGCAATCTGTTTGAATATACTCCCAGAAGGATGCTTGATACCAGCTTTGCCCGCCAGATGAGCCTGAAGGACATGAGATAAGCATCCAAACTAACTAAGCTATATATTGCGGCGTGCTGTAGCCTTTGTCTCGGTACGCCGTTTTATTATGCGCCGATATATAAAAGCGGAGCGGCATTTCTGCCGCTCCCGATGCGTTTTTTGGGATGCGTTTTGTTATGCCGTCACGTTCGCCGTATCCGCGGCAACGGCTTCTTCAAATTCCTCCCGCTGCATGGCTGCCTTGGCCTTGGCAGCGGCAGTCTTGTGCAGCTCCTCCTGCTCCAGCACGCGGTAGGCAACCTTGCCGACCAGCGTCTTGGGCAGATCCTGACGGAACTCGATATCATAAGGCATGGCGTATTTTGCAACGTGCTTGGAGCAGTATTCAAGCAGCTGCTTCTTCATGGCCTCGCCCGCTTCAAAGCCGGGCTTGAGCACCACAAACGCCTTTATCTTCTGTATCTTATACGGGTCTGGCACGCCTATTACGCAGCTCATGTGCACGGCCTCGTGCGCATCGAATATGTTTTCCATCCTCGAAGGATAAACATTGTAGCCGCTGGTAACTATCATGCGCTTTATCCTTTGGCGGAAATAGATAAAGCCGTCCCCGTCCATCACGCCAAGGTCGCCCGTGTGTACATATGTGCGCCCGTCGTCATGCACGCGCATGGTTTGGGCGGTTTCCTCGGGGTGGTTGCAGTATTCAAGCATTACCGTGGGGCCGGCAAGGCAGATTTCGCCTTCTTCGCCGTAGGGCAGCTCCTCGGTGGTACCGACCTTGACTATTTTATAGAACGTATCCGGGAACGGTATGCCTATGCTGCCTTCGCGGCTCATGTTATACGGCGTTAAGCAGCTTGCGGTAACGCATTCGGTAGTACCGTAGCCTTCGCGCACCTCTATGGTGGCGTTATGCTCCTTGAGGAACCTGTCTATGCGCTTTTTCAGCTCCACGCTCAGGCTGTCCCCCCCGGAGAACATGCCCTTCAGGCAGGAAAGGTCAAGATCGTTTATATTGTCCAGCCTGAGCAGCGCCTCGTAAAGCGTGGGTACGCCGGCGATGAAGTTTGGCTTGTGCTTTTTGAGCAGCTCCGCATATGTCTTTGGCGTAAAGCGCGGCACCAGTATGCAGCGGCCGCCGTTGACCAGCATGGAATGTATGCTCACGCCCAGGCCGAAGCCGTGGAACATGGGCATTATGGCAAGCATCTTATCGCCCGGCTTGAACATGGGGTTAGTGGCAATTATCTGCATGCCGAGCGCGTTGAAATTGAGGTTTGAAAGCAGAATGCCCTTTGTGGTGCCGGTAGTGCCGCCGCTGTAAAGTATGGCGGCGCCCAGCGCGGCCCTGCGCGGCACGCGGTAATCGGTTACGCCTTCGCCGTTCTTTATGAACTGTTTCCAGCTTATAACCCAGTCCACCTCGGGAACCTTGGCTATTTTTTTGCCTTCCGTCAGCTTGTAGCCAAGCTTCATAACGGGGCTGAGCGCATCGGCGACCGATGCTATTATCAGCTTTTTAAGGCCGGTTTTCTCCTTTATGGCTTCAAACTTGGGATAGAACTGGTCAAGCGTTATGGCTACCTTTGAATCGGAATCGTTAAGGTAAAACGCTATCTCGTTTTCGCTCGAAAGCGGATGTATCATGTTCGCTATCGCGCCCACCATATTGGCTGCATAGAACATGGATACGGTCTGCGGAGTGTTGGGCATGCATATTGTGACCCTGTCCTCCTCCTTTACGCCAAGTGCTTTGAGCGCCTTTGCCGCGGCAATTATGTCCTTAACGGCGTTTGCGTAGGTGGTCTTTTTGCCCATGAAGTCATAGGCAATATAGTCCGGGTATTTCTTTGCCACGTTTTCAACGGCTTCCGCCATTGTGCAGTCCGGATAATCAAGCGTTTCCGGTACGCAGCCATAGAACCTAAACCACGGCTTTTTAACTTCCTCCATCTTTTAACCTCCGAATGATTGCATATGATGCGTTAATAAAATATATCGGCACGGCGAAAAAAGCATCGCCGGAATGCCCTTTACTTGATGTACATTTTGCCTACTATAAAGTTCTGAAGCCTTATCGGCAGCACCTTGCCAAGGAAGCAGAAGAACTTATATTGAAGCCCAACGGTACTCAACACCTTGGGGTGTTTTTTCAGCGAAAGCGCAACGAATTTTTTCGCTATCATCTCCGGCCCCATGCCGTTCTGCTCGTCGTGCTCCATAACGGCAACGCTCTTTTCAACGCTTTGGCCGTAATTATCGTCGCGGGCTGCCTTTACGCGCGCGCCGGTGAAGCCGGTTTTAACGTCGCCCGGCATTATTGCCGCCACGCGGATATTGAACGGCTTAAGCTCGTTGGCAAGGGCTAATACAAGCGCGTTTACGGCGAACTTGCTCGCCGAATAAAACGCCTGGAACGGGATTGCAAACACCGCGGCAACGGAGCTTGTGGCCAATATTGTGCCGCCGTGGGCGCGCATGAGCGGCACAGCCGCGCGCACGCATGCATGCAGGCCGAAGAAATTCACGTCAAGCTGGCGCTTGGCGTCCTGCATAGTGGTGCATTCCGCCGCGCCCGATACGCCAATGCCCGCGTTGCTCAAAAGCACGTCTATGCGCCCTTCGGCCTTTCCTATGGCGCCAAACGCGGCGTTCACGCTCGCTTCGTCCGTAACGTCGGTATGTATGAACGTTATGCCCGGCTCCTTGGGGTCGGTACGGCTGAGGCAGTATACTTTATCTCCGCGGTCGCGAAAAAGGCGGGCGGCGGCAAGGCCAATGCCGCTGCTCGCGCCTGTCACGGCAACTATTCTGCCCGTATCAGTCATCAAGAACCACCCTTGCAATTATGTCCATGGCCTCGTCCAGCACGCTTTCCGTATGCGTTGCCATAAGGCTGGTGCGCAGCAGGCACTCCGTGGGAGCGGTTGCGGGCGGCAGAACGGGATTGACGTACACGCCTTCTTCAAACAGTTTTTTGCTTATAAGCAGCGTGCGCTCAGCGTCATAAGTATATATGGGTATTATGGGTATGCGCTTATTTTCCGCCTTAACGGTGGGTACGCCGCGCGCGGCAAGACCATCGCGGTAATATTCGGCCAAGTCGCCCAGGCGTTCCACTATTTCGGGATGCTCGCGTATAACCTTCAGCGCGGCGCGCGCGGTGGCGCAGCTTGCGGGGGTAAGCGATGCGCTGAATATGAACGGGCGGGAATTGTGCCTTACGTATTCGCAGACCTTTGCGCTGGCCACCATGTAGCCGCCAAGGCTTGCAAGGGACTTTGAGAACGTGCCCATTGTTATGTCCACTTCTTTTTCAAGGCCGAAATAGCTTGCCGTGCCGCGGCCGCCCTTGCCTATAACGCCAAGGCCGTGCGCATCGTCCACCATTACGCGGGCCTTGTATTTATGCGCAAGCTCCGCAATGTCCGGCAGGCGGCAAATATCGCCGCTCATGCTGAATACGCCGTCCGTAACTATCAGCTTGCCCGCGTCTATCGGGGTTTCCGCAAGGCGCCTTTCAAGATCTGCCATGTCGTTATGGCGATAGCGCGTCACCTTTGCATAGCTCAGCCTGCATCCGTCGTAAATGCTGGCGTGGTTTTCGCGGTCGTTAAAAATATAGTCCTGCCGCCCGCATATTGCGCTGATTATGCCAAGGTTGGATTGAAAGCCCGTTGAAAACGTTACGCAGTCCTCGGTGCCCAGGAAATCGGCCAGCTCGCGCTCCAGCTTGTTGTGAAGATCGAGCGTGCCGTTAAGAAAGCGGGAACCGGAGCAGCCAGTGCCGTATTTCTTCATGGCCTCCACGCCCGCGTCTATGACCTCCTGATTCACGGTAAGCCCAAGATAATTGTTGCTGCCAAGCATTATCCTGCGCTTGCCCTCCATCATTACCTCTATATCCTGCTTTGATTCAAGCTCGTGAAAATAGGGATATATTCCCTTATCCACAAGCTCGCGGATATAGACGTACTCCTCGCATTTTTTGAATAATGGCATATAAGTCCTCCAAAATAAAATATCGCCGCCGCGCCCGTAAATGATAATAAAGCAGCGCGGAAGCAAAAAACTTATGATCATTAATTATCCTCGTTTATAGCCGAATTGTCAAGCATATGCGGCATAAATTGCCGTTCCGTGCGGTTAAACGTTTACGGTTTGTTCATATAAATGCATGCAATATGCCCTTGTGATGGGTTCCGTATTCGTGTATGATTATATCAAACGCTTCTTCATATAAAGGGGGTTGAGCATGAAAAGAGGATACCGTTTTGTTGCGTGCGCGCTGATATTGGCGCTCATGCTGCCGCAGGCCGCTTTCGCGCAAAGCGCGGAGGGCTTCGGCCAAAACGTGCGCATAAAGCTTTCAATAGGCGACAGGACAAGCTTTAAGTTCACTCCGGTGGGCGAGTTTACACTGCTTGAGGACAGCGGCGTGAAAGTAGGCACGGAGGAGCTTACCGTTAAGGCCGTAGGCGGGCGGGTAAGCATTGAATTTGCGAACAAAACCGTCACCGCGCCGTCGCTCACGCTAAAAAGCGCGCATTACGGCGAACGCACGGACTATATCCGCCTGAGGAACAGCGAACACGGCACCTGCACATACCTTGGCGATATAACGTTCGACGTTGTGGAGGGCAGCCTGCGCGCCATAAACACGCTGCCCATGGAGCAATATCTTTACGGCGTTGTGCCAAACGAAATGAGCAACTCCTTCCCCATAGACGCGCTGAAGGCGCAGGCGGTGTGCGCGCGCAGCTTTGCGTTAAGCCGCTGCTACCGCTATCAATCGCGTTCCTACGATTTGGTGGATACTTCAAAGGACCAGACCTATCACGGCTATGCCAGCAAAAACCGCCGCGCGATAGCCGCCGTGGACGCGACCGCGGGAGAGCTTTTGACATATGAAAACAAAATAGTGGAAGCGTACTATTCCTCCTCAAACGGCGGGCAGACGGATACGCCCAAAAACGTGTGGGACAGCGACGAGCCGTTTTACGCCATAGTTGACGACCCGTATGATTTGATGAACGCATCGAGCATAGAGGAGCTTTCCTTTATTCCCGATGAATTCACGGACGAAACGCGCGCCATGATGGACGCGGAGGTGCTCTCGGCAATTCAGCGCGCCGCAAACGAAGCCGCGGGCGAAAGTGTTACGCTGCTTTCAACCATTGCGGTAACGCCGGCCGAGCCGGAGCATGAAGGCGGCAGCCGCTGCTATACGCGAATTGATATTGCCCTTGCTGTATCAAACGGGCAGGAGGAGGGCCAGCTTACAATAAGCCTTGCCATAGGCGAGCTTTCCTTCGGCAGCTTCAACAATACATTGGGGAAAATAGGCGCGCGTAAAACGCGGCTTAGGATGAGCGGCGCGGAGCGAACAGAGGGCGGATGGAACATAACCATGCGCCGCTGGGGGCACGGCGTTGGCATGAGCCAAAGGAGCGCGCAGGTACGCGCCCGCCTTGGCCAAAGCTATGATGAAATACTCGCCTTTTATTATATAGATACAAAGCTTGGCACGTTCACGGATTACGCATCCGCGCCAAGGATAGAAAGCGATAAATACGCCGTATCCGCCGCAGCCATAACGGGCGTTGCGCCGGGCACAAGCGCGGAGGATATGCTGAAGAGCCTTACCTGTGCCGGCGGCACGCTTAGCATAATGAGCGCAAAGGGCGCGGAAACAGCCGGCACGGTAGGCACGGGCTGCTTCGTAAGGATAAGCTATGAGGACGGCGCAAAGTATTGCGATATACCCATAGTGATATTCGGGGACACGGACGGCAGCGGCAAAATAGACACGGACGACATAGTTGCCATACAGAAGCATATGCTGCACGTAAAGCTGCTGGGCGGGGCGTACCTTGCCGCGGCGGACGCGGATCACAACGGCAAAATTGAACTTGGCGACATAATAACGCTGCTGCGCCATATAAACGGCGATGGCAAGCTGAAGCAGGAGGGCTAACCAACCATGACAAAAAAACTTACGGCTATAATATTATCCCTGTTGATAATGCTTATCTGCTCCGCGGCGTATGCGGACGCTTCCCTTGACGCGCAGGCGGACAAGGCGCAGGTAAGCGCGGGAGACACCGTTACCGTGACGATTACCTTAAAGGGCGATAAGCTTGCCGCGGCGGAAGGCAGCTTCGCTTACGACACGAGCCTTTTAAGCTTTGAGGAAGCCGAGGGCGGCGCGGGGGACGGCTACATAAGCATGGTTTCCCTTTCAAAGGGCGGTGAAAACAGCCTGAGCGCGCGCATAACGTTCAAGGCGCTTGCAGAGGGCAACGCGGAGGTAGCCTTCAGCATCACGAAGATACTCAATTACAGCGGCAAGGAGCTTGGCGCGGCGGAGCAGAAAGCTTCCGTTACAATACTGCCCGGGCCTGAGCCCACGCCCACGCCCGAACCCATAAGCTACGCCAAAGAAGGTGTAAAGGCCGAAAACGTTGAAGGCGCGGAAGGCGACATGTTCGTTTGGCGCAGCATAGAAAACGTGACCATACCTTCGCGCTACACGGAAAGCGAATATACCTACCACGGCGAAACCGTTGCCGCCGCAGCCGTTGCGGACAGCGACGCGCCGCTGCTCCTTTACGTCACGGACGACACGGGCGCGATAGGCGGATACTACATATACGATGAAGCGAAGGACAGGCTTTATCCTTACCAGACTGTATCCAGCACATCAAAATCCTATATAATACTTGAGCCTGATGAGGGCGTGAGCGCGCCGGAGGGGTTCGGCGAGACCATGCTGACCATAGACGAAACGCAGTACCGCGCATGGGTGTCAAGCGACGCGCAGGGCGAAGTATATCTGCTTTATGCCCGCAACCCAAAGGGCGAAACGGGCTTTTATACATACAGCGTTGAGGACAGCTCCATGCAGCGCTACGCCGTTATGCCCGCGCGCCCGGTGATCGACACAAGCGCACCCGCCGAAACCGCAGCGCCCGAACCCGCCGAACCTGCCGCCACAGCGGAGCCGGAAACGCCCGCGGCAAACGGCGCGGACAATACGCTGCTGTACATAATGATAGCGGTGGCCGTTTTGCTTGCAGCCGCGCTTGTATACGTTATTGTGCATCATAACCGCGAGGAGCAGAAGCGCCGCGAACGAATCGCCCGCCGCCGCGCGGAGCGCGAAAACGCCATGAAGGCCGAATAAACATAGTTCATCAGCAGCCCACGCCGCAAAAGGCGTGGGCTTTTTTGCTGTGGAAATAAACGGCGCGGTATGATATAGTAATAAATATAAAAGCGAAAGGATCCGTTTATATCCTAAGCGGCTTAGTATGGAAAAGCAAAGCAAAAAAGCATGGCTGTATCTGCTGCCGGCAATGGCGTTCCTGGGCGTGTTTATGATATACCCGCTGATAGACGTTTTTGTCTATTCGTTTGAAGAAGGGTACAATTCCGCCTCCCAAATCTTTTTCGGCGTGGGACTTTATAATTATTCATATGTTCTGCGCGATCCGTATTTTTTGCAGGCGCTTAAAAATACGTTTTTGCTGGTCATAATAACCGTTCCGCTTTCAACCTCCCTTGCGCTTGTCATCTCCCTTGCGTTAAGCTCCATAGAAAAACTGAGGAATCTTTTCCAAACCGTATATTTTTTGCCCTATGTTACCAATACGCTGGCCGTCGGCCTGGTGTTCATGATACTGTTCAAAAAAACGCCGTATACGGAAGGCCTTGTCAATTTGATGATAAACTGGTTCGGCGGCAAAAGCGTGGACTTCATAAGCGGGCCTTACTGGGCAAAGATGTTCGTGCTCAGCTTTTACACGGTTTGGATAGTTATGCCGTTCAAGGTGCTTATACTTACAAGCGCGCTTGCATCGGTGGATAAAACGTATTACAACGCCGCCCGTATAGACGGCGCGACGGGCGCGGCCATGTTCACGCGCATAACGCTGCCCATGATATCCCCAATGATATTCTATTTGGTAATAACCGGTTTTATAGGTGCGTTCAAGGCATACAGCGACGCCGTGGCCCTTTTCGGCACGGATCTTAACGCCGCCGGCATGAACACCATAGTCGGCTATATATACGATATGCTTTACGGCAACAGCGGCGGCTATCCTTCCTTTGCTTCCGCCGCGGCAATACTGCTTTTTGCCATTGTGCTTACCATAACGTGCATAAACCTTATGATAAGCAAGAAGCATGTGCATTACTAAGGAGGGCTGAACCGTGCGCAACTCCGACAATTACGGCGAAATAACCCGCAAGATGAAAATACAGCATGGCATATGGACGGGCGTAAAATATTTTTTCCTTGCGCTGTGGGCAATAATAGTGCTGTTCCCGTTTTACTGGATGGTGCTTACATCCCTGAAGGATTACGGCGCGTATAATTCCGAATATATACCCAAGTTCTTCACGCTTTATCCAACGCTTGCAAACTATGCGGAGGCGTTCACGGCCGTGCCGCTTGCGCGGTATTTTATGAACACGCTGCTTTTCACCGTTGTAACAACGGCGCTGATGCTTATTGTTATAACGCTTGCGGCGTTCGCGTTTGCGCGGCTTGAGTTCCGCGGCAAGCGCGTTGCGTTCACGCTGCTGCTTTCGCTTATGATGATACCCAACGAGCTTGTTATAATAACCAACTTTGTGACCATAACCGACTGGGGGCTGAGGAACACGTTCACTGGGCTTATACTGCCCTCCGTAACGAGCGTATTCTATATATATCTTCTTAAAGAAAACTTTGCCCAGGTGCCGGACGAGCTTTATTATGCCTCCAAGGTGGACGGTGCATCGGACATGGCGTACCTTACCCGCGTGCTTATACCCATATGCAGCCCAACGCTTGTTACGGTGATAATACTTAAAGTAATAGAATGCTGGAACGGCTACGTTTGGCCGCGCCTTATAACGGACGACAGCAGCTATTTCCTCGTTTCCGGCGGCATACAGGCCATACGCGAAGGCGGCTTCGGGCGGGATAACATACCCGCAATGATGGCGGCCGTGGTAGCCATATCGGTGCCGCTTATAGTGCTGTTCCTTATATTCAAGAAAAAGATAATGGAAGGCGTGTCAAGGGGAGGATTGAAGGGATGAGCCGCGCAATAAAACCCATAAGCCTTATATTAACGCTCATTACGCTCTGCTGCGCGCTAACGGCGTGCCACGGCTCCCGCGGCATGGATGCGTTCGTAATGCCGGAGGAGTTCGATGCTTCGCAGCAATACGAGCTTACCTTCTGGGCCAAGAACGATACCAATAAGAACCAGACAAGGATATACGAGCAGGCCATACGCGACTTTGAATCGCTTTACCCAAACATTAAAATAAACCTTAGGCTGTATACGGACTACGGCAAAATATATAACGATGTTATTACAAACATTGCAACCAACACAACGCCGAATATATGCATAACCTATCCAGACCATATTGCAACCTACCTTACCGGCACGAACGTGGTAGCCCCGCTGGATGAGCTTATGGCGGACAGCCGCTACGGCCTTGGCGGAAGCGAGCTGAGGTTCACAACGCCGAAAACGGAGCAGCTCGTTTCAAAATATCTTGAGGAGTGCCGCATAGGGGAGCATTATTATGCGCTGCCCTTCATGCGCTCTACCGAGGCATGCTATATAAACAAGGATTATGTTGAAAAGCTTGGCTTCACCCTGCCCGATACGCTTACCTGGGACTTTATATGGCAGGTGGCGGAGGCCGCGACCGAAAAAAACGCGGACGGCACATATAAAGTGAACGGCCAGAAGGTTATGATACCGTTCATATATAAATCGACAGATAACATGATGATAACCCTGCTCAGGCAAAGCGGCGCGGAGTATTCAGACGACGAAGGCAACGCCCTTATGTTCAACGACCAAACAAAGGAGCTTTTATACACCGTTGCGGAGCATACAAAGAGCGGCGCGTTTTCAACGTTCAAAATATCGGGCTATCCGGCGAACTTCCTAAACGCTGGGCAATGCATATTCGCAATAGACTCCACCGCCGGCTCAACATGGATGGGCACTGACGCCCCGCTTTCGGACATAAGCGCGGATAAGCTGGTGCGCTTTGAAACAGCCGTGCGCACCGTTCCCCAGCTTGACCCCGATGCTCCGCAGATGATGTCCCAGGGGCCGAGCGTATGCGTATTCAACAAGGCGGACAGCGGCGAGGTGCTTGCATCGTGGCTGTTCTGCCAATATCTGCTCACCGACGGCGTGCAGATAGCCTATTCCGAAACCGAGGGCTACGTTCCCGTTACCGATACGGCAAGGAGCAATGCGGACTATTTGGCCTACCTTTCAAGCAACGCCAACGATGCCGAGCATTATGAGGTTAAGCTGAAGGCGGTCAATATGCTGCTTGAAAACGTGGATAACACGTTCACAACGCCCGTTTACAACGGCTCCGCCTCACTTCGCGATGCGGCGGGTCAGCTTATTGAAAACACGGCGAAGTCCGTGCGCCGCAGGGAAACGATAGACGATGCGTATATGCAAAAGCTGTTCAGCGACGTTATATCGCTCTATCGCCTTGACAATGCGAACGCCGCCTCCGCGGGCGGCAAGGAGGAGCTTGGCCCGCTGCCCGCAGCCTCCCGCGCGCTGATTTGGGGGCTCTGCGCGGTGTGGGCGCTTATTATTGCATACGCCGCATACGGCAAGGCGAAGCAAAAACGCCGCAAAAGGGATTGATAAGTTTATATTTAGCGTTTTTGTATTGATTTATTATTGTTTTGTTTTATAATCTTATTGGCCCCCGTTACCGGTAACGGAAAACGGGCGTCATAAAATAAAAAGGAGAACAAAAATGAAAAAGTTCTTAGCTATCCTGTTGGTTGTTGCCTTCGCGGCCGGCTTCGCCGCCTGCGCAAACAATGCCGCCGATAAGCCCGATGCAGATGTGAAGGGCGAAGGCGTAATGACCCATGCCGAGTATGTTGCGGCGGAGCTTGATTCCCAGGTCGTTATAGAAACCTACGTCCAGGCCAAGCAGTCCTGGTGGGAAGACAAGGCTACCGTTTATACCCAGGACAAGGACGGCGCATACTTCCTTTACAACATGGCCTGCTCCGAAGAGGACTATGCCAAGCTGGAAAAGGGCACCAAGATAAAGGTGACCGGCTACAAGGCCGAGTGGAGCGGCGAAGTTGAAATAATCGATGCCACCTTTGAAATTGAAGAAGGCAGCTTCGTGGCCGAGGCGCTTGACGTTACCTCCATGCTCGGCACCGATGAGCTTATCAAGCATCAGAACGAGTTCGTGTCCTTCAAGGGCATGACCGTTGCCGCCGCCGGTCAGGACGAGAACGGCAACGACGTGGCTTACCTTTACAAGTATGACGGCTCCGGTCAGGACGGCGACGACCTGTACTTCAACGTGACCCTGGGCGAAAACACCTACACCTTCACCGTTGAATCCTACCTGTGCGACAACACCACCGACGTTTACAACGCCGTGAAGAACCTGTCCATCGGCGACAAGATCGACATGGAAGGCTTCCTCTATTGGTACGAGGGCGTCAATCCCCACATCACCAGCGTGACCCCCGCCGCGTGATAAAAAACTAAAATTCGAAAAATATTCGCTCCCCTGCAAAAGTAGGGGAGCGAGTTTTTTTAGGAATGCGGAGTGCGGAATTAGGAGGGGTTGTATCGTGGCTTCTCTATTTTCCGTCAACCCCTCAGCTAAGCGGACTCCCTCAGTCAAACCTTCGGTTTGCCAGCTCCCCGGCCGGGGAGCCCTTTTGGTGTGGTACAAACACGGCGTACAGTGCCGTACCCCTTCGCGGAGCGATCGTTTCAAAGGGGTTACGGGGGTCGCCAGGGGGCCTAAGGGGAGAAATCGAAATCTTCCCTGGCCCCCTGGCAAAAAAGTTCACTCTCCCGCCCGTGGCAGCAGTTCCCTCGGTCCTTTGCCGAGATAGCGTATGACGAACACGAGCGTTCCCGCTATGAACAGCCCCAGCGCGGCAAGGCAGGTGAGCAGGCTGACCTTTGCGTCAGCACCGAGCGCAAATTCAACATCTACCTGCGTACTTTCTGCCAAATATGCGCTGAATGCGAGGAACTCCTCCGGAGTTTGATTAGCGTTGGCCATTATGCTCTCGCCTACGCTTGCGGTCAGAGCATGCCCTATTGCCGCGCCAATGAGCGCACCCGTCACAGCAATAATAAGCGCGCTCAGCATCACGGCTGCAAAGGCTCTTGCCTTGCTGCAACCAAGTAAGCGCATTGTCCCTATGCTCTGCTTCTGCGACTGTGCATAGAAGAACGCCAACAAGAGTGCCACTATTACCAGCAGCGAGGATGAGAGTATCAGCAGCAACTCTGCCGTGCCGGAAAGGGCTTCCAGGCTGGGCTGTATTCTCGAATAGCCTTGGTCGTAGAACGTGAACCTCGCCTCATAGTCGCCCTGCTTCGCGCCTGTTATGCCGAGTTCGTTCATGCGCTCTATGAAAGGCTCTATCTTGCCGTTCTCCAGCCATATGGTCAGCAGCGCGCCCGTGACGGGTCTGTCCTCCTCGGCAGGGGCATTCTCGAGCGACTTCTCAGGTATGTAGATTGTGTTCCAGGGGACGGATATCGCGGCCTCGGATATGGTCGAGCTGCCTGTCATGGGCCGCACGTCGTATATGCCGACAACCTCATATTCGCCGCTGTCGAAAAAGTGGTCGGGGGAGGTGTAGGTGTAGCGGGGGCTGAGCTGCGCCCCCATCTTCGTGGCATTAGTAAAATAATGAAATTCATAGAAATTAAAATCTATTTTAGAGCCGATTTTCCAGCCCTGTGTTCTGGCTAAATCTTTACTTATCATGCAAACTTTACTGCCCGAGCAATATTCTTCTTCAGATATGACACGGCCATCTTTTATATACATATTACCTAAATTGAATGCAGGAATGCCCGTGACATCGTTGGTTGTCATCACGCCGAATGAACGGGCGTTTATATAGTATGCTCTGCCTATGTTATTAAATTTTTCAAGTAACTCCGGGCTTTTCTTTACTTCCTCATATTTTTGAAGCCAGAATGGTTGTTCGGCTGTGCCAAAAACAAAAGCCGTTTCCATTCCGTGTAAGGTCTTTAAACTGTAATAATACTTATAATTGCCATATAAGTGATCTCTCTCAAAAGTTATACTGCTTGTTTTATATTTGCTATCCTCATCCTTATTGCTTTCACAATAAACAGAGATCGAAGCAATATATTCGGTATCCGGTTCCAAATAAATATACGCTCCATCATAATAAAGCTGATCAAGCTTATCACTGTAATCAAACTCTCTGTCCAATGAGAAGTTATCGGTATTCATGTTCATTATTAACTTGGAATTTCTTTCATAGCCGGAACCTGTTTTGTACCTGTACGAAAAAAGGTCCACGGCATCACTCTGTATTTCTATTTTATATTTGCCATACTGTGTGTATATCTCACCCGGAACGTACCCGGCCTGCACATAAAACTTATTATTCTTTAATAATTCCTCATTATCCAAGCCATATGTTCCGTCAGGATGCTTTATTAGATTGTCTTCACTTGTTATTTTGAATTTTATTATATCACGCAAAAATATAGGTATTCTCTCATCACGGCTGAGAGCTACATTGCTTTCACTATATGCACCGTATCTCGCCCGCAGATCGTACTTTATTACGCTTGGAGCATTGATTATCGGTTCTAAATCGTAGTTATAGACCGTAGTCGCATGATAGCCGGCGTAATTGCTATTTATCGTATTTTCAACAATGTGTCCGGTTAAATCCACATCCGCGTATAATTCCATTACGGCGATAGTCGTGTACGCTTCGTCCGCAAGCTTCAAGTTATACATGCTGTTTGCATATAAGTTCAGACTTACGCAGAAAAACGCCGTAAGCAGCACCAAAATCAGAATAAATATAACTATACGCGCGGGTTTGCGGGTTAGCTGACGCAGATGCATGGATAGCATAAAATACTCCCCCATATATAACGAGCCTGAAAGGTCAACAGCGTTCCGGTTGGGAACGGGCAACAATTAAATCTACGGTCTAAATGTCAACTTGGTTACTTGGATTCTTCGTTGAGCTTATGGTAACACATTGCAATATATTGTGTCAACGTTTTCCCAATGAAGGGATAATACAATTTCGCGTATGTATTTACGGTATAAAAAAGCCTCCCTTTCGGGAGGCCTTGAGTTACATTTTTATTATTTTACTCCGCTTTATCCTCGGCGGTGACGGAATAATCTATTATGCAGCCGCAGGGGCAAACCTTGGCGCAGGCGCCGCAGCGGGTGCACTTTTCGGGATCGATACGGGCATAGCCGTCTTCCACGGCGATGGCGCCGTATTTGCATTCCTTCACGCAGCGTCCGCAGCCTATGCACGCCTTCATGCAGGCAGCGCGGGCAACGCGGCCTATGTCCTTATTGCGGCAGAGCACAAGGACCTTCGTCTCCGCGGGGATTATCCTTATGGCGCTGCGGGGGCAGGCCTTTTCGCAGTTGCCGCAGGCAACGCAAACGTTGGGATCTATGCTGGCGATGCCGTTGTTCATGCTTATTGCGCCGAAGCTGCAAACGCGCATACAATCGCCCAGGCCTATGCACGCATATGCGCATTCCTTCGGGCCGCCCGCCATGGATGCGGCGGTGGCGCAGCTGGTGTATCCGTCGTATTTATACCTTTCCTTAGCCACGCCGTTGTGACCCTGGCATATTACGCGGGCAACCATCTTTTCGCCTTCTTCAACGGTAATGCCCAGCGCTTCGCTTATGGCTGCCATATTAGCCGCGGGGCAGGCATTCGGCTTCGCTTCGCCGCTGACTATTGCTTCCGCCAGCGCGGCACAGCCCGCGTAGCCGCAGGCACCGCAGTTGGCGCCGCCCAGAGCTTCGCCCACTTTGGATATCCTCGGGTCCACCTCAACGGCCAGCTTTTTATCCGCAACTTCAAGCAGTATGCCGAATATCAATCCTACAACGCCAAGCACGCCCAGTGCAAGTACTACAGGGATCCAATCCATTTCGTTCCCTCCTTACGCGCCAAGGCCCGCGAAGCCCATGAACGCCACGGACATCAGGCCGGCAATTATCAGTGAGCTGGAGAAGCCTTTAAGGCAATCCGGAATTTTGGAAGTTTCAAGCCTTTCCCTAACGCCCGCCATAAGCACAATGGCCAGCAGGAAGCCCAGCGCGCCGAATATGCCGTTGAGCACGGAATAGAGCAGGTTGAATTCCAGCACTTCGCCGCCAATGGTGATGGGGCTGCCTATGTTGAGCAGGCAAACGCCAAGCACGGCGCAGTTAGTGGTGATAAGCGGCAGATATATACCCAGCGCCTTATAAAGGGAGGGGCTGCTCTTTTTGATGAACATTTCAACTATCTGCACAAGGCTGGCTATTACCAATATGAACACTATCGTGGAAAGATAGCTCAGCCCGAGGGGCACCAGTATGTAAGTATAAATAAGGTAGGTGAACAGCGACGCAAGGCCCATTACGAACGTGACCGCAAGGCCCATGCCCGTTGCCGTTTCAACCTTGTTGGATACGCCCAGGAAGGGGCAATTGCCAAGGTAACGCGAGAATATGAAGTTATTGGTAAGTACGCAGTTTACCATGAACAAAAGAACTTTTGCTATGCCGCTCATGCGCGTATCACTCCTTTCTCCTCAGTCTTTTTCTTTTCGGCCTTATTCATAAAGTAGTTGGCCACGCCAAGCACCAGTCCGAACACAAGGAAGCCGCCGGGAGCCATTATTGAAAGGAGCATAGGCTCGAATCCTTCGCCGAACAGGCTCAGTCCGAACACGCTGCCGTTGCCAAGCAGCTCGCGTACTATGCCTATTACGGTTATTGCCAGCGTGAAGCCCGCGCCCATGCCAAGGCCGTCCGCGGCGCTGAGCAGCACGCCGTTTTTGCTTGCGAAGGCTTCCGCGCGCGCAAGAATTATGCAGTTAACCACTATAAGCGGTATAAACATGCCAAGGCTTGCATAAAGCGCGGGAACGAACGCCTTAACTATCATTTCAACCAGCGTAACGAACGTGCATATTATCACGACGAACGCGGGAATGCGGATCTTGTCCGGTATTATATTCCTCAAAAGGGATATGACCACGTTTGAGCCGACCAGAACGAACGTTGCCGCAAGGCCCATGCCAACGGCGTTGGATGCGCTGGTGGTGGAGGCAAGCGTGGGGCATATGCCCAGCACCAGCCTCAGCGTGGGGTTCTCGTTCAGTATTCCGTTAAAGAATACGCTTGAAACGGTCTTTTCTTTTTTAGCCATTGGCCTTTTCCTCCTTCAGGCGGCCATAAAGCCGGGGTTTAACGTATTTATCCAGCAGCGGGGTGACTATGTTCATAACAAGTATCGCATAGGTCACGCCTTCGGGATAGTTACAGAAGTTGCGGATTATAACAACTATTATGCCGCAGCCTGCAGCATAGATGAACTGGCCCTTCGCGCTCATGGGGCTGGTGGTGTAGTCAGTCGCCATGAACACCGCGCCGAGCATCACGCCGCCGCACAGTATCGCCTGCAGGGGATCGTTGCCCAGTATTGCGGAGAATACGAACACCACTGCCAGGAACGTTACCGGTATGCGCCAGGTTATAACGCCGCGGATAAGCATATACAGGAAGCCGAGCAGTATAGCCGCCTTGCAGACTTCGCCTATGCAGCCGGGAATGTTGCCGAGGAACATGTCCATATAGCTCGCTTCATAACCGGCAAGCACGGTGGCGCTGGTGGTCGCATCCGCACCGCTGAAGCAGGTGGGCAGCACGAACGCCGTCATACGCACGGGCCAGCTGGCAAGCAGTATGCCGCGCGCGGCAAGCGCGGGATTGACAAAGTTATCGCCTATGCCGCCGAAAAGCTGCTTCACGAGTATTATCGCAAGGCCGCTGCCGATTATGGGCAGCCACCACGGCGCCGTGGGCGGGAGGTTAAGGCCGACCAGCAGGCCGGTAACGGCCGCGCTCAGGTCGCCGATTCTTATGGTTTTATGCGTAAGCTTCTGCCAAAGGTATTCAAACAGTATGGCGGAGGCCGTAGCAAGCGCCACTACTATTGCCGCGCTTACACCGAAAAAGTATATGCCGGCGATGGTGGTGGGCGCCAAGGCTATCAGAACATCGCCCATCAGGGAGCGGGTGTTCTGCGGGCTGCGCACATGCGGCGCGGTAGACATATAAAGGCTCATATTACTTCCTCCTTGCTGCGGCGGCTATTGCGTCCTTGGTATTCTTGAACGCCGCGGTCAGCCATCTTCTTGACGGGCAGGCATACGAGCAGCAGCCGCACAGTATGCAGTCCATAACATGGTTGGCCTTCGCGCCTTCCAAATTGCCCGCGTCGCAAAGGTGCTTCAGCTTATACGGGTCAAGCCCCATGGGGCAGGCCTGTACGCAGCGCGCGCAGCGTATGCAGGGCTCTTCGTCAACGCTCTTCGCGTCCTTTTCGTTGTAAACAACTATGCCGCCGTTGGCCTTGGCAATGGGTATATCCGCGCTTGCGGTGCAAACGCCGGTCATGCCGCCGCCCATAACTATCTTTGCGGCTTCCTCGCTGTATCCGCCGCATTCGCCTATCATGTCGGCAACAACGGTGCCTATCCTTACGCGCAGGTTGGAAGGATTGACCACCTTGCCGGTAACGGTGGTTATGCGGCTTATAAGGGGCTTGCCGTCTATAACCGCGTCCGCTATCGCCGCGGCCGTGGCCACGTTGGTAACTATCGTATGCACCTCTATTGGCAGCTTGCCGCTTGGCACCTGGCGTCCGGTAACGGCATGGATAAGCTGCTTTTCACCGCCCTGCGGGTACTTGGTCCTGAGTACCGCTATTTCAACGCCCTCGCGCCCGGCAGCCGCCTTGCGCATGGACTCGATAGCTTCCATCTTGTTGTCCTCTATGGCTATTACGCCGCGCTTTACGCCAAGCGCGCGCATTTCCGCACGCAGGCCGTCCACAACCCGGCGGGGTTCTTCTATCATCAGCCTATAGTCAGCCGTAAGGAACGTTTCGCACTCTGCGCCGTTCAATATAATCGTATCGCAGGTCTTGCCTTCGGGAAGGGTAAGCTTAACGTGCGCGGGGAAGCTCGCGCCGCCCATGCCGCATATGCCCGCAGCCTTTATCGCGGGAACTATCAGCGCGGGGTCAACTGTTTCCACGTTGCCGTAGCCCTGTATGCCGTCCACCCATTCGTCGGCAAAATCATTCTGTATGCAAACGCATATAACGGGTCCCGCGCCGGTGATGAGCCGCGGCTCAACGGCCGTAACTTCGCCGGATACGCTGGCGTGTACGGGAAGGCCCAGCCCGCCGACAGGTTCGCCTATAAGCTGGCCGATCTTTACATGATCGCCCTTGCTTACGCACGGCTTAGACGGAGCACCCAGATGCATGCTCATGGGAATGACCACCGAATCGGAAACAAAGTCCCGTATCGGGGCATTTCGGGTCGGCAGCTTACCCTCGTGCTGGGAATGCAGAGGATGTACGCCGCCCTTGAAGGAATACTTTGGCAAACAAAGCACCTGCCTTTCGATGTGATGCGGAATATGATGTAATAAAAATGCAAAAATGCATGCGAACATAGTTACGCCTACCATTGCTATCCGTGCTATTATAGCACACAATTTTTCACCCGTGTAGTACTTTATTCTCGTTAGTTTTTTAACTTTTGCCCTAATTTGCTATACTTCGCGGCACTTATATGTTATACTTTTGTCATGAATGTTTATACGGACAGCCAAATAAGGAATATAATATATAAAACCGCGCTCGCTCACGGGTTTGCAGGTATGCGTATGCTAAAATTGCATAAGCTGGACGCTTGGCATAAGTATTCCGCGCTTTACGGCACGGGCTGCGCAATGCCGTACGATCTTCCCGCGGCATATCCCGATGCAAAGGCCGCACTGCTTTTGATATGGGCCTATGCCCCGTATGAAAACGGCGGGCATATTTCCTCCTATTATCCCGCCAGCAACGCAAGCTACCACGCATCAAAGGCCGTGGAGGCTGAACTTAACGCGGCGGGAATAGAAGCAGAGCGGGCGTTTATACCCGCGCGGGCGCTGTGCATAGCCAACGGGGTGGGGCATCAGGGCAGAAACGGGCTGCTGAGCATTGCCCCCTACGGCACGCGCATTACGCTTGAAACGCTGCTAATATATTCCCCGGTTGAGCCAAACGCGGAGCAGGTCTGCACGGAGGGCGGCTGCCCGGAAGGCTGCACGGCCTGCATCTCCGCCTGCCCAATGGGCGCGATAACAAAAAACGGGCTGAACGTAACGCGCTGCATGCGCTATATTATGAACAGCGGCTATACAGAAGAAATTTGGCAAAAGCAGCAGACATTTCTGGGCTGCGAGATTTGCCAGACCGTTTGCCCCAAAAATGCGCGGCTGAAAAAGCTGCCCGTGCCTGACGACACGGCGGAAGCGTTTGAGCTGAGGCGGCTTATAGCTGGCAACGCGAAGGCCGCGCGCATTATAGCGGGCAAAAACATAACCGGCAACGGGCGGCTTACCATGGAAGCCATAGCCTTCGCCGCGCGGGAAGGGCAATGCGAAGCGGAGATCCGCGCCTGCCTCTCCTCCCCGTTTGAGCAGGTGCGTGCGGCGGCCAAGTGGGCATTAAACAAATATTTCGGCGGGATTTAACACTTTCGCGCCAAAACGTTACTTAAACATAATCAAAGTTTGAGACTTTCGTAACACTTTTGTGATGCTTTTTCTCCCGCCATGCTCTATAATATGAATCAGAAAGAGAGAGCAACCTTTCAAAAGAGCAAACAACAGGATTACCGGTCCGCTGGCAACAACGGACCGATTATTCTTTTTGGCGATTGATTGAAAAAGCCTGATAGTATATAATCTATAGTAATAATACCATCCCTATAGGAGGGCATATGGATATGGAAATGCAGAAATCCGAAAATAAGGACAAGCGCGTGCCGCTTGCCGAAAACGTAAGGGAATATGATGAACGCCGCTTTATGGGCAGGCGCACACGTATAACGGCAAAGCAGAGCACGCCGGGCGAAAAGGCCCGCGAGTTTTTACTGAGCCTTAAACAGGACGGCACGATGGACGAGCTGAAAACCGTTATGAAGGAGGGTGCGGAATATATTGTGGGCATCTGCTCCAATTTCACCTCCAAGGGATATGATTACTGGGTGGCTGTGGAGGTGGATAACGACACGCCGCTGCTTGAAGGCTACGAAACCATATTCGTACCCGCCGGAACGTATGCATATTTTGACTGCGAAGGCGGCACGAACGAGGCCGTTACAAGCTGCTGGTCTAATGTTTACAACACATGGTTCCCAAAATCCGGCTACAATCACCAGGGCACGCAGGAAATGGAGATTTATCCCCTTGGCGATATGGAGGCGGAGGATTACCGTTGCACGCTGCTGGTGCCGGTAAAGCGCATTGAGCGCGTGCCTATAAATAAATACAGGCGCAGTGCGCTTGGTTCCGCGCCGTTCGTGCTGATAGGCAGCGTTATGGGCTTGCTCATATCCGGCGCGAACGACACAAAAACAATGTTGATTGCCGCGCTTGTGGGCGGCGGCCTTGCATGGTTCCTTTATGAATACATTGCAAAGCGCCGCGAGGAGCGCGCGAAAGCAAAGGAGGAGGCAAAAAACAACAGCGGAAAGGAGTGAAGCAAATGCCTGACAAGAACAAAGAGCTATCCAAAATTTTGTTGCTGACCGCAAGCGTTCTGCTTTCAGGGGCAAGCGTTGTATTCCTGCTGATCTGCCTTATTTCGGACAGCGAAGGCCCCTGGGTACTGCCCGCGGCGCTCGGCTGCTCCGTACTCAGCAGCCTGTTCAGCATCGTTCGCAGCGCCGGCGAAATAAAGGAAGAAAAGGCCAAAAAGAACAAATAATATCCGTTAAGCACAGCAAAAGCGCAGCCTTATGGCTGCGCTTTTTATATGCTTATTTTATGCTTTGTTCAAGCTTATCAAACTCATCGCAGGAGAAAAACTCTCCAAGCGTTATGCCAAGCCCGTCGCAAATGAGTTTTATAGTCATCAGCTTTGGGTTATTGCTTTTGCCGTAAAGTATGTTCTTTATGCTGCTGGGCGGAACGGCGCTCAGGTTTGCCAATCTGTTTACGCTTATTCCGCGTTCCCCGCACAGTCTCAGTATCCTGCTTCTTATCGCAAGCACAGTCTCGTCCATGGGAATGCTCCTTTTTACAAACAGCACCGTTTGCACGGTGCTGCCTTACCATATAATATAGTATCTTTACTTTTAACCGCAGCAGTCTGCCATCGCGGTCTGCGCCGATGTGAACATGGGCAGGAACTCCTCAATGGGTTCGGATGCCATGGCGGTTATGGTTATGTTGGTGGTGTAGTTCATGAACTTGTTCACCAGTATGTACTGCTTTATAGTAATGCCGCTTATGTCCACGTCAAACTCCGCGCACTGATAATCGGTGCTGCCGAGCGTCTGCTCCGTCGTGCCGACATAGGTGCAGTTCATGGCCGTGTTTTCACCCATCTGCTTAACTATTTCGTCCATAATATCGCCTATGCCCATGCCGAGCGCGCCCAGCATGCTGACCTTTTGATATATTATGAATACGTTGGTGCCGTTGTCCGGATTCTGTACAAAAGTATCGTACACAACCTCGTGGTCGCTCAGATCTTCGCCCTCGGTACCCAGCATCTCCTTGGATACGCCGACAAGCTGCGCAATGTATTCATCGTCCGCCAGCAGCCAGTTTTCGGGCGGGGTGAAGTTAAATCCCGCGGTGGCGTTATAATATACGCCGTCCGTCCATGTGCCGCGCGTTATGGAAGTTTCGGCCTCCGCGGTAGGTTCTGCCGTGGGTTCTTCAGTTGCAACAGGCGCTTCGGTGGGGGTTGGGGTGTCCGTAACAACGGGCTTTCCGCCTTCCGCGGGCAGCGTGGATATCAAATCCTGTGCGTTGGGCTTGTCCGCGCCGCCTGTGCAGCCGGAGAATGCCATAAGCATAATTGCAGCCATCATCAGGGCAACAGTCTTTTTCATAATAAAAATACCTCTCGTCCATTCTATGCCGCTTTTGCGGCACAATTTGATTATACATTATGCCGCGCAATATGTCACGTATTTTGACATATATATTTATAATACCCGTCCAGCCCATCCGCCTTGCTCGGGTGCAGCGCGCGTATGCCCATGCCCTGCATTGCGTAAAGCAGCACCAGCGTGCCGGGTACAATAACGTCATGCCGCTTTATAAGCAGCGGATGGCGGCTGCGCGCCTCATCGCCGGCTTCATGCAGTTTTTTTGAAAGCAGCTCTATCCTCTCCCGCGTGAGCAAGGTGGATTCGACCGCGTTAGCATCGTATTCCTCAAGCCCGAGTGACAGCGCCGCAAGCGTTGTTATCGTGCCGCCCACGCCTATCCAGTCCGTTATTCTTATGCGTGGGAAGCGGAACAGCCCTTCGCACGCCTTGAACACGGCCTCGCGCATGGATTCATACGACCCGTCCGATTCCTTATCACATATATCCTTCGCGCGGACGCAGCCCATGGGCGCGCTCACCGCGAATCCTTCCGAAATGAGCTGGCACGACCCGCCGCCGAGATCTATCAGCCCCCAATCCGGCTTGTCCGCAATGCCCGCACCTATGCGGGCAAATGTGGCCTCCTCCTCGCCCGAAAGCACGCGCACGGGCATTATCTCCCCCGCAAGGGCAAGGAAGCGTTCGCGGCTGCCGAATTTGGCATCCCTCACGGCGCTGGTGGCGTATGCATAGGGCTTGGCGTCCTGCGCCGCGGCAAGGGCGGCAAGCTCCTTCAGCGCGGCTATGCTCCGCTCAATGGCCGCATCGCTAAGCTTTCCGGTTGAAATTATGTTTTCCGCAAGGCGGGTGGTTATAAGCCGCCTTTCCCCGTTAGGGCCAAGATATCGTATTGAGTTGCTGCCTATGTCAACGGCGGCTTTCTTCTGCATTGTTCATCCTCCCAAAAATACTTAAAAAGTGGCCAACGGCCACTTTTCGTTTTCTTAATCCGTTATGTCGAACTTTATATCGTCCGGCAGCACAAGCCCCAGCTTTTCGCGGGCGTACTGCACCCTGTATTCATCGCTCTTGGCGTATTCTATCATGTATTCAAGGCGCTGTTCCTCCGCCTGCAGTGCGGCGTATTGTTCGTCCAGCGCGGCCTGCTTGGCGGCGATCTCGTTCAGCTTAGCCTGCTGGGAAAGTATTACCGCGCCCGCGAATATAAGGCATATAAGCGTAAGCAGCATAATAAAGCGGGGCGTTGCCTTCAGTTTCCGTTTCATGCCGCATACCTGCCTTTCTTATATGGTAATATACGCATAGGTGCGCACCTATCGCGTATACTATATTTATAAAGCATATATGCGCATATTTCAAGCCTTATTTTTCCGTTTTTGCATGGGTTTTGTAAATGCGCCCGTATTTTCGCTTTTTTGCAAGGCTTTGCCTTATGCGCGCCCCGCACAGGCGCATGGGATAGCGGCAGTATATCAGCGCGCCCGCCGCTATCAGCATTATTGAATAAAGCCTTATCCGCCCACTGTCCGCATAAAGCAGCGCGGCGGCCGCGGCAATGCCCGCAAATATATAAAACATAATATCCAGCGCCGCGTCGATAATGCGGTTTTCGTTGAATGGCAGCCGTATGAACGCGAAAATATCATACATAAGCCCTATCAACGTGCCACAGTAAAGTGAAATAAGGCATATGCGTATTTCCGCTGCCGCGCGCAGCATCAGCGGAACATGCGCGAAAATAGCGAACCGCGCTGCTGTGCATCCTCGCTGTATTCAAGGGCCAGTATTTCCCCCTCAACTATTACCTGCCCCTCGTCAAGGCTAAGCTTTGTTATGTGCAGCCCGCTGCCCTCTATCCTAAGCTGCCCCGCGTCCGTAAGCAGCTCTATCTCCGCCTCGTTAAAGCAATCCACGTCCTTCACCCCGCTCACGCTCATCAGCTCCCTGCCTTCTATATGCACGCTGTGGGAACGTATGCGCGTGCTGCCTTCGCCCAATATTCTGTCCATACCCGGCCTCCTTTTGTGTAGTTATGCCCTTGTTTGATTATATGCGCGTATACTAAAGAAAAATACATCAAATATTCACACGTTTCTTCTTGACAAATGCGTATGTTTAACGATAATATGGTATTGTCGGTAGAGAAACGGATAAAAGCCCCAAATATAACGTTTTAACTTCATTAATATGGGCATAATACTGATAGCAGAACCGATATATACACACCGTAAGTAGGAAATTTGTTTATAAATTTTGCGTTTCTTGAAAGGAGCAGCATTTTGACCAGAGATCAACTGTTGGAAAAATCCTTGGGCGATCTGAGAGAGATCGCAAAGCTTCAGGGTGTTAAGTCCATCACCAAATATCGCAAGGGTGAACTTGTCGATATCATCATGAACGGCGGCAGCAAGCTTTCCGCCGTAAAGCCGAAGGCAGAGGCCGAAGAAAAAGCCGGGGCCGTAAGCGCGCCAAGCATGCCGCAGCGCACGGAGGAAACCCCCGCCGCAAAGGCGGAACCCGTGCCGCAGGCGCAAACTGCCGCGCCGCGGCAGGCCCAGCCCGCCCCCGCGCCAAGCGCACCGCAGGGCGGCATTCCCCCGCTTGACGCCGGGTATGATTCGCGCCAGCGTTATCAGCAGCCTTACCGCCAGCCGCGGCAGGATTATCAGTCCCCCTCCGGCTACAACCGCCGCTATACCGCCCCCGGCGCATATCAGGACACGCGCCAGCCGCGCCAGAATTATCAGCAGCCCTACGGCGCGCCCAGATATACAAACCAGGGCTATGATTCCCGCCCGTCTTACAGGCAGGATGGCTACGCTCCCGCGCCCAGCCCCTATCGCCAGGCGCAGGAAGCATATATGCAGCAGCAACAGCAGCCCAATCCTTACCGTCAGGATAGCTACATGCAGCAGAATCCTTATAGGCAGGATCCCTACGCGGGCGGCATGGATATGCATGAGGACGCTTACCGCCAGGCTAAGCCCGACAGCTTCTATAAGGACTATAACCCCGCCGCTCCCACGCCCGCAATATCCGAAATGCTTGAAGCGGGCACCTGCGGGGACTGCGAAGGCGTGCTGGAGGTTCTGCCGGACGGTTACGGCTTCCTCCGCAGCGAAAACTATCTGCCCGGTACGCGGGACGTATACGTTTCCATTGCGCAGATACGCCGCTTCAACCTTAAAACAGGCGACATGGTTACAGGCAAGACCCGCCCCTCCAAGGAAGGCGAAAGGTTTTTAGCCCTCCTCTACATAACCGCCATAAACGGCGAGGATCCCGAAAAGGCGCAGCAGCGCAAGCCTTTTGACGAGCTGATACCCATTTTCCCCAACGAACGCCTTACCCTTGAATCAAAGGGCTTGGGGCGCGACCAGAATTTGGCTATCCGCCTTATTGACCTTATTGCCCCGATAGGCAAAGGCCAGCGCGGCATGATAGTGAGCCAGCCCAAGTCCGGCAAGACCACGCTGCTCAAGAACATTGCCCACGGAATATCCACCAACTATCCCGACGTTCACCTGATAGTTCTGCTGATAGACGAACGTCCCGAGGAAGTTACGGACATGAAGCGCTCCATAAACGGAGAGGTGCTTTATTCCACGTTTGACGAGCTGCCCGAGCATCATACCCGCGTTGCCGAAATGACGCAGGAGCGCGCGATGAGGCTTGTTGAGCAGGGCAAGGACGTTGTTGTACTGCTCGACTCCATAACAAGGCTTGCCCGCGCATACAACCTTACCATACCCACGACCGGACGCACGCTTTCCGGCGGCATGGACCCAGGCGCCCTGCATAAGCCCAAGCGTTTCTTCGGCGCGGCGAGGAACATTGAAAACGGCGGCAGCCTTACAATAATCGCCACGGCGCTTATAGAGACCGGCAGCAGGATGGACGACATAGTCTATGAAGAATTCAAGGGCACCGGCAACATGGAGATTCACCTTGACCGCAAGATGAGCGAAAAGCGCATTTTCCCCGCCATAGACATTTACAAGTCCGGCACAAGGAAAGAGGAGCTGCTGCTGAGCAAGCAGGAGCTTGAAGCGGTGTTCAGCATGCGCAAAACGCTTTCAAGCGGCAATCCGGCCGACGCTACCGAGCAGCTTATCGCCATGATGGAGCGGACGGAGACCAACGAGGAATTTGTCAACAAGCTGAACAACATGAGCAAGGCTTACGAGCGGGACGGTTTTTCCGCAGGAAAAAGAATAAACTGATAACGTATTGCATTTTACCCGGGTGCGGCATGATATGCGCCCGGGCGTTTTTTTAGCATTTATTTAACGGCCATTTTAAGCACGCCCGCGGGACTTATTCAGGGCAAGGCATATCAGCTGCTGCTCGGACTCCGTTTCCTGCGGGTAGGGATAGCTTTTTGCGGCTTTTTCAAATTCGGCCCGTATGCCCTCCGCCCTTGCGGCGTTCTTTTCAAGCAGAAGGGCAAGCGCATACTCGGTTCGCAGCACGGACGGATAACGCCGCATAGACTTCATAAACTTCGCTTGAGCCTTTGTTAGCATGGCTTCAATAGCCTCGCGGCGGGCGACGCCGATAAGCTCAATATATATTCTGTCGCACACCAGCAGGCCGCGATGGATGCCCGCCATACCGCTTTCCGCCGCAAGCATACGCGCCATCAGCGCATCGGCCTGATTGAATTTCTGCTCATCCATCAGCCTGTTGCAGGCAAGCACGCCGCGCACGGCAACAATGCTGTTTTGCATTGACTCCTCGGCAGGTACTCTAAACCATTCCTCCGGCATATCCTTTAGCCGAACACCCCTTGCGCTTTGCCCAACAATGCTCAGCTGCACCCAAAATGCTTCCGCGGCTTCACTGCTTTTTGATATTGCAAGTGCATTGTAGCCGTCGTTATCCACAGCCCCAAGGCGCATGGGTACTCCGTTCATAACGGCCGTAATAAAACCGACGGCCGCAAACAACAAAACAAACGGCGCAGTACGGGAACCGTTCGGGCAAATGAAATAGAGTGCAAGGAACAGCGCGCCGACGGCGGCATTCATTATAGAGCCGCCAAGATTATAGAGTACAAACGGCATTTTGCCATCCTTGATATCGGGCGGCGACATAAGGCATTGTCCGCCCGTGCCGGCAAGGCTTAGCCGCCTGAGCTTCAGCTTCTCGCCGTCCTTTACCCACATGAACGAGAATATGCGGAAGGAGCAGAACCCATACCCGGTCAGCAGACCGAACACAAGATGCCCCGCTTCGTGAACAAGCGTATGGAATATCAGCGTGGCGTACAGCCCTATGAATATTTCTGCGTAAGCAAGTATGCCCAATGATGCCTCCTTATCCGAACCGCTAAGGAATCTTACCATAATAAGGCCGCAAACCGCGCCCGTAAGCACCATAAATACAATGCCTATCAACTGCTGCCATGAGGCTTTTTTGTTCTTATCGGATTTGTTCATACTCTCTGCCCTTCCGCTTTTTATCGCTTATATATTGATGTACCATATAGTCATTATGGCAATATCCGCAAACATATGTATCACCCACGAACGGTATATGCTTTTGCTCCTATCGTCAACATAATCGAACAGCAAGCCCCCCAATGCCAAGCCGAGCACGCAAAGGAGCGTAAGCGGCAGCGGGAAGGCTGCGCCGATCATGGCTATATGGTAAACGGCAAATGCGATTGAGCTGAAGGCGTAGGCAAGCTTTTTGGAAATATGCTCCGATAGCTTTATAAACGCAAAATTGCGGAACAGAAATTCCTCCAAAAAGGAATTGCCGAATGAAATATATAATGCCACGGGGAGAAAGCCTTCAACCTTTTGATCAGCCGTGAGCGATGCGACAAGCACGGAATAATCAACCCTTGCTTTTGTCAGCAAATACGCGCCCATAACGGCGGCATATACGCCCGCGCCGAGCAGAAGCAGCCCGAACACGGCCTTTTTGTTGGGCAGGGACAGTCCGCCGAACGCCTTTATGCCGCTGATTTTCATGAATATTAGCGGGATTATAAGAAAAACCGCCGCCTTTATTGCGGATTTGACGAAATATGCAGGCTCAACCACCGTTTCGACAAGCGCCATTACAGCGCAGCATACAACGCTCAGAACAACTATGCCTATCGCTTTTCCCTTATCCATAAGCACCTCGTATCGGCCGCCCAAGCTTAGGCGAACTTTGAATTATTTTACCATATATGCGCGGCCGCTATCAACCCTGCGGGCGGGCGGCGGAATTGCGAACGGCGGAGCAGATTAAGGGCGAAACGATTTCCCGTAAGCACGACGTTAGCGAATATTTATTTGTGCCGTAACAGCGCTATGCATTTTACGGATACAAAAAAGCACCTCATGCGAAGTGCTTTTTTGCTTTGGAGGCACCACCCAGAATCGAACTGGGGAATAAAGGTTTTGCAGACCTCTGCCTTACCGCTTGGCTATGGTGCCATATGGAGCGGGAAACGGGGCTCGAACCCGCCACCTCTGCCTTGGCAAGGCAGCGCTCTACCGAATGAGCTATTCCCGCAATATGGTGCCTCAGAGTGGAGTCGAACCACCGACACAGGGATTTTCAGTCCCTTGCTCTACCAGCTGAGCTACCGAGGCAAAAATTGGCGACCCGAAGGGGGCTCGAACCCCTGACCTTCAGCGTGACAGGCTGACGTGCTAACCAACTGCACCACCGGGCCGTTTTGCGATTGACATATATTGGTGGGAACAACAGGGCTCGAACCTGTGACCCCTTGCTTGTAAGGCAAGTGCTCTCCCAGCTGAGCTATGCTCCCAAAACACGTCAACCGCAGAAAATAGTATACCCTACAAAACGGGTATCTGTCAACAAATTTATATAATAACTTTTGCTAAAATTTGGCCCGTGCGCGCCCCATGCGTTTTTCATAAGACGCGCACGGCTTTTTGCTTACAGCTCCTTCGCCGCAGCCTTGGCCGCAACGTAGGCCAGATCGCGCCCGTGGCACAGCGCAGTCTTTTCGTATTCCGCGCCGTAGCATGCGGCAAGGTCGCTCACGTCGCGCTTTTCGGCCGTGCCGTGCGCCGCTTCAACGGCGGCAAGCACCTTGTTGTCCGGCGATACTACGATATATCCATCCTTGGTGGCAACTACGGCCTGCCTGCGGCCCTTTTCGCCGTTGTCCACAAGGTTCAGGAACACAGTCCCCTCGGGCCATGCCTGCATACCCGCGCAAAGCACATCCGCCGCCGCATCCAGGTTCAGCGCGGGGATGTCGCTTGAAAGCTCAAACACATGGCTTTGGGGCGCAAACGTTTTGCATACGCCCTTTACCGCCGCGGTACCCGCACCCATTCCGTAATCGGACAAAATAACAATAGGGGCAGTCATGGCGTCAGTTCTCCTTGGTAATGTCTATGAACCAGCTGGGGCCGGAGCCTATGCCGTACGTTTGGGCAAAGTTCTTCTGGTTCATTGCAAGGCCCATGAAGCCGGAGGAGGAGTTATACAGTATTTCGCAGCCGGGCGCGGCATAGCCGAAGGATTTGTTGAAAGGCATCACCTTATCGAACTTCACTTCGTCCTCGTGCTTTATAACAACGTGCACGTTATCGTTATGCACTATGCCGGTCTTTTCAAAGTCGTCTATGCGAATATTCGTCTCCAGATTGCCGAACGGTTCCATTATGTCCGGAATGGAGCCGTGCGCCTCGTCCTTGGCAACGGTGGCCTGCTTTATTTCAAAGGTAATGATGTCGTCCACGGGGTATTCCGGGCCAACGCCGGCGAAGTCTATAACGCCCGCGGCAAGCTTGGCCGCGCAGTACGCGAACAGGTCGCGTCCGTGGAATATGCTGGTCTTTTCCGTTCCCTTCAGGCGGTTTACGGTTTCGTCGATTTCGCGTATGGCGTCTATGCCGAATTCCTGCTTGATATATGTGAGCGAGCCGTTATCCGGCGTTACAACATAGTAACCGTTGCAGGTATGGGCAACGCTTGCCTTCCTCGCCGTGCCTACGCCGGGGTCAACAACGCTTACGAATATGGTCCCCTTGGGCCAGAACGGCATAACATTCCTAAGCGAAGCGGAAGCCTTTTCCACGTTGAATTTGGGTATAACATGGCTCAGATCATATATTTGCAGCTCCGGATCTATCGTTTTGCACACGCCGTACATTGCGCCGCCGCCGCCAACGCCGAAGTCTGTCTGCATAACTATACAGGGTTTCATAATCCCGTCTTCCTTTCCTCAGCAGTTTTATTTTTTTACTATGGTTATCTTATAATCGCCGAAATTCTCCCCCGTATCGAATATATGGGGCAGGAATTTTTCGGCAAAGCTGCGCTTGTTAAGGCTAAGCGCTATCGTGGGCGTGGTGCTGCCGTTATAAAGTATCGGCTCGCCTTCGGGCACGAAACCAAAGGACTTATGATACAGCACGTCACGGTCAAACAGCGTTTCGACGTTTTTAACTATTGTAACGTGTGTCATGTCGCCGTATACTATGCCGGTCTTTTCAAATTCGTCCACGTCTATGTTCGTGCCTGCGCCGCCGAAATGTTTTGTGCAGCCGGCGATCTCGCCCTCCGCGCGGCCGGGCGCGACGGTGCCGTGGGTTGTTTCAAACGTTACAATCTCGTTCACGGGGTATTCCGGCCCAACGCCTTCAAAGTTTATTATGCCGCTTGCAAGGCGCGCTGCTGTGTATGCAAACACGTCCCTGCCATGGAAGCTGTTCGCCTTGTCGCTTCCCTTCAGGCGGTTCACGCTTTCGTCTATTTCGCGCACGGCAACCACCCAGTCAAGTATGGCGGTAAGGCTGCCGTTATCCGGCGTCACCACAAAGCTGCCGTTGTTCAGTTTGGCTACGCAGCCGCGCCGCGCCGTGCCAACGCCGGGGTCAACAACGCTTACGAACACCGTGCCGCCCTTCCAGTACGGTATCGTATCCCTGAGCAGGAAAGAGCCCTGCCGCATGTCAAACGGGCGTATTTCGTGGTTCAAATCGAATACGTCAAGCGTTTGATCCACCATTCTTATAACGCCGTACATGCTGGCAACAAAGCCCGTGGTAAGGCCAAAGTCCGTTTGAAGCACTATATCGGGTAACATGTTTGGTCAAATCCTTTCTATGGTCATAATGTAGCCGGAGATATCCGCCCCGGGAAGCAGCGTTTCCGGAATATATGCCGCGGCAAAGCTCTTCTGGTTCAGTCCCATGCCCATGTAGCCGCTGCTGCCGTTGAACAGCACGCTCTTGCCGAATTCAACATAACCGAAGGAACGTTCATACGTTGTTTCCGCCTCGAACCGCTTTTCCCCGTTATGGGTGAGCGTAAGGCGCACCGCATCGCCGAAGGCTATGTTGGCGTTCGCAAATTCATCTATGCGCACGTTCAGGTTAAGATTGCCGAAGTTTTTAAGCACGCTGAAAAGGCCGCATTCAACAAAGCCGTCCTTAACAGCGCTTTCGCGCATATTGAAAACGTTAAGCTCCGCTATGGCAATCTCGCTGCCCAAGGAGGCTATATCCACGCCCTGCGCAAGCTTGGCGCCATAGTAAGCATATGTGCCGACGCCGGCGGGAACCTTGCCTTCGTCAAGCGCAACGGCCTTCTCCGCGCCGAAAACGTTAAGCCACGCGGTAACGGTGCCGTTGTCGGGCGCAACTATATAGCGGCCGCATTTTGTTTTAAGCGCCACCGCGCGCGAAGGATTAGTATGATCCTCCACCACGGAAACATAAACCGTTCCTTCCGGGAAGAAGGGCAGCACGCTGTATATCATGCCGCCTGCGTTGAGCGCGTCCCCTTCGGGATAAAGATCGAGCACGGAATATATGTCAGCCTCCGGCGCAATTTTGAGTATATTGCCGCTCAGCGCTGCCGCCCGGCCGTCCGCCGTGCCGTAATCGGACTGTGTGGCAAGTATTGGACGCTGCATATTTTCCTCCTTATATTTTGCTCACGCGCATTGTCCATTCCGGACCGAAGCCCAGCGAATAATCGCGCGTAAGGTTGCCGCGGTTGCGTCCGGCCATTACGCAGGCCGTTTCGCTGCTGAATACCAGCTTTGCGTTGAGCGGAACAAAGCCGAAGGACTTGGCCAGCGCAACCTCTTCATCCAGTATCACTTCGTCGTTATGCTTTATGGTCAGGCGCACATTGTCGCCGTATTCCATGCCCTGCTCCTTGAGCCATTCAAAGGGTATGTTCGTACCCACAAGGCCGAAATGCTCCGTGGCTTCTATTATCATGCCGTATACGGCGTTCTCCTGCTTTTCGGGGTGCACATACGGCGCCATGACTATGTCGTCCACGCTGTATTCGGGGCCAACGCCTTCAAAGTCTATCACGCCCGCGGCAAGCCTTGCGCCGCAGTATGCGTATACGTCGCGGCCGTGGAAAATATGTATGTTCCTTGTGGTGGGGTAGCGGTTCACGCTTTCGTCTATTTCCCTTACGGCCACTATGCCTATGCGCTCCTTAACGTAAGTAAGGGTGCCGTTATCGGGGGTTACGATATAGCTGCCGTTGGATAGCTTCGCTACGCAGCTTTTCCTCGCCGTGCCTACGCCGGGGTCTACAACGCTCACGAAAACCGTGCCTTCGGGCCAGAAGGGGATGGTGTAAATCAATGCGTCGGACGCGGCAAGCACGTCGAACTGATTGATGGCATGCGTGGCGTCAAAAACCCTGAGCTCCGGGTCAACAATCATGGCCACGCCTCTCATCGTGGCAACCGAAAGGTTATCCACGCCGAAGTCTGTTTGCATTACCAATGCGCTTTTCATGTGTATCATTGCTCCTTTATGTGCTAAGGACGTTGCTCGGAAGCGCGTGCCTTTGCTCGCGGCTGCGCCGCCGCGTCCTTGCAAAGCCTAAGTTATTTATTGAACCATTTGAGGAAGAAAATATCCTCGAACTGGCTCTTTGCTATTATGTCCTCCTTCGCTATGAAGGGGCACCACATTTCCGCGGGATAGGGATTGATTATGCGGAAATATACAATATAAAACAGTATTGCCGCGCCAAAGAATACGGCTGCAATTCTGAGTATTTTGTCAAGCTTGGTCAGCTCATGCTCGGCGTACCATGTGCGCGTTTTAAGCCGGCCGTAGCCGCGAAGATCCATTGCGTTGGCAATGCTTTCAACCCTGCCAAAGGATGACATTACCAGCGGTATCAGCAGCTGGCCCGTGGCCTTGAGCCGCTTGCCGATGGAAGCTTTCTTGGAAAGCTCAACGCCGCGCATCTGCATTGAGTTGCGTATGTCTATAAACTTTGATGCAATGTCCGGTATGGTGCGGTACGCAAGCGAAACAATGGTGCAAACCTTGTAAGGCATATGCAGAAACGCAAGGCCGGACGCAAATTCCGAAGGCGTTGTGGCCAAAGCGAACATCATAACCGTAAGGAAGGACGCAACGCGCTTTGTCATGGTAACAAGCAGGTACCAAAGCGTTTCCCTTGTTATGAAAAGCTTTTCGCTCGCCTGCCATATTATTGTGCTGCCGCCAACGTGGCTAAAGCCCGTGTCCGGCGACACTATAAGCAGCATTATCGATCCTATCACGCCCGTTGTAACAAGCATTACGGAAAGCAGCACTATGAGCGGCTTATAATTGGGGCGCATGGATATTATGGCGATTATGGGCACTATCATCAGCGCCGCTATAACGCGGATATCAAACGTTGCAATTATTGCAGCAGTGAACAGCAAAAACATCAGCACCTTCGTGCTGCCCGCCAGCTTATGTACGGGCGTGGGGCCGGGTACAAAGTTTATTACAAGCTTGTTATTCATGCCTTCCTTGCCTCCCTTTCATGCGCTATGAAGCGGCGCGTCACCTGCTCCGGCTCAAGGCCAAGATGCTTTGCCAAGGTGTAAAGCGAAGTCTGCTTCAGATTGGCGCGGGATATAACGCCATCGTTCGCAAGCACTGCGAAAACCTTGTCGTCCGCTATGACCTCGCCGTCGCTGAATACTATTGCGCGCTCGGTATTTTCAAGCGCCAGGTGCATGTCGTGCGTTATGAAAAGTATCGTCTTTCCGTATTCGCGGTTCAGCACGTTTATGAACTTCATTATCTCCGTGTAGCTTTTGTAATCCTGCCCCGCGGAGGGTTCGTCCAGTATCAATACGTCCGGCTCCAGCACCAGTATGCTAGCCACGGTTATGCGCTTCTTCTGCCCGTAGCTCACCGTGTCCACCGGCCAGTTGCGCATTGAATAAAGGCTGCATGCGTTCAGCGCCGCCGTGGCCTTTTCGCGTATGGTATCCTGCGGCATTTCGCGTATGGTCAGCGCGTATTCAACTTCCTTCTTTATAGTGTCCTTTATTATCATCTGGTTCGGGTTCTGCATAACGTAGCCCACGCGCTCGCCTATTTCCTTTATGGAAAGGTTCTTGGCGTCCTGCCCGTCTATGCGCACCGTGCCGCTCTTTGGCCGCGCAACGCCGCATATCAGCTTTGCCGCGGTGGATTTACCCGCGCCGTTTTTGCCTATCACGGCTATGCGTTCGCCCCGCTTTATTGAAAAGCTTGCGTCGCGCACAACAGGCTTGCCCGCATCGTATTCATATGTAACGTGGTCAAAGCCCACAACCTCGTCCGCCGTGTTCTCGGGCATAGGCTCGCTTTCCTCGGTAAAGAAGCGCATAAGCTTGCCCTTGGCTTCATCGGTAAAGCGAATAGTGTTTATGTCGCCCAAATTCTCCGTGCCTTCCAGCTCGCATCCGGCGTATTTCATCGCCGTAACGTAAAGCGGCTCCCTTATGCCGTGCTTTTGCAGCAGGTCGCTTTTCAGCAGCTCGTCCGGCGTCATGTCCGCGGCTATGCGCCCGTCCGCCATCAGCACTATTCTGTCCACGTTGCGGTGCAGCACGTCCTCCAGCCTGTGTTCTATTATTATTATGGTGCGTTCCTTGTCCCGCGCCAGGTCGTCTATCAATTCAACGGCCGTGTTGCCCATCTGCGGGTCCAGCGCGGCCAGCGGTTCGTCAAAAATAAGTATGTTCACGTTGCTGCCAAGCACGCCGGCTATGGCAACCTTCTGCTTCTGCCCGCCGGAAAGATTGAACGGCACCGCGCCCAAAAAATCGCTCATACCAACGGTTGCCGCATGTTCTTCAACAATCGGCACCATTTCGCGCCGCGGTTTAGCCTCGTTCTCCATGGCGAAGGCAATGTCCTCCGCAACGCTCAGCCCAACAAACTGCGCGTCGCTGTCCTGCAAAACCGTGCCCACGGTCTTGCTCAGCCCGTATATGCTGCTTTCCCGCGTCTCCTGCCCCATTACGGTAACGCTGCCAGTCATGGTGCCGTGGTGGGAAAATGGTATAAGTCCGTTTATGCAGTTGGCCAGCGTGCTTTTGCCGCTGCCGGAACTGCCCAGAATAAGCACTTTTTCGCCCTTATAAATGGTCAGGTTTATGTCGTGCAGCGTGGGCTCGTGCTGCACCTTGTACTGAAAAGAAAAATCCTTGAAAACTATGGCGGGTTCTTTCATTCGCGCATTTCTCCGGTCATAAAGTATTATTTCGCGGTCGCATTATGCTGCATCATAATGCATTACGGTTTTATCTAAAAAAGCGTTTGATTCATAAAATAAATTTGGGGGCGCCGAGCGCCCCCAATAAGCCGGTCAATATTGATCGCCCTTGTCCTCCTTCAGATTGGTACGGGACTTATAGCGGTTGGCAAGCACCAGCAGTATGGGTATGCCCACAACCACCAGCACCAGCGTGTTGCCAAGGGTAGCCGCAAGCGCCTGCAGGAAGGTGAGGTTGAGATCGCTGCCGTAGAACAGGGCGGAGAATATGGGGGTGATAACGCCGAAGGCGACCATGTTGCCCAATATGCAGCAAACGGCATAGATAACGGCATGCTTAACGGTGAATATGCCTTCCTTTATGTTGGCGCCGTAAACCGGCAGCAGGCCAACGCAGAACGCCATCACGGCATTGCCCACGGACCAGTCGAACCACAGGCCCCAGCCGCCGATAAGGTCGGCAATCACGTTGCCCACGCCGCAGCATACCATTGCGGGCAACGGCCCGAACAGCGCGCCCACTATAACGGGAATTATCATGGCGGTGGTAAGGCTGGTGTTGGTGAAGATGGGTATGCCGCCGTAGCACATCAGCACGCCAAAGAGCGCCGCGCCTATGGCAACGGCAACTATGGTCTTGGTGTTCCATTCGCCCAGGAGCATAGCGCCCACGTTCTTCTTCTTGATTTCCATGTGTAACCTCCTGTAAAAAATATGGATAAAATCGTATGCGGCGCATCAGCGCGCGCAAAAGCTTATGCATAATTATAACATCATCCGGAATCATATACAATTACCCCGGCTTTTATTTTGCGGTTTTGATATAGAAATTTTTTATATGTGGATAATCTCACCTTCTTTTCGGGCACAATATGCAGCTTTGCGAAGGTTTTTTCGCCCAAAATGGTTTACAAGCGCCCATTTGACTGATACAATAATGTAGTTAGTGCGGCCAGCCGTCTCTTGGCCTGTACTTTAATAAAAAATAATATTCAGCAATACATACTGGAAAGGACAGCAAGAAGCAAGATGAAAGACTACACCGCAGCAAACATCCGCAACATAGGCGTATTCGGCCACGGCGGCGAAGGCAAGACCACCCTTACCGAAGCTATGCTCTTCAACGCAGGCCTGCTTGAGCGCCTGGGCAAGGTTGAAAATGGCACCACCACGACCGACTTCGATCCGGAGGAGATCAAGCGTACCATTTCCATCAACGCCGCCCTCGCTCCCCTTGAGTGGAAGGACACCAAGATCAACGTTATCGATGCCCCCGGCTTCTTCGATTTCTATGGCGAAGTCAGCGCCGCAATGGCCCTGGCGGATTCCGCCCTTATAGTCGTGGGCGCCGTATCCGGCCCCGTGGTAGGCGTTGAAAAGGCCATGAACATGTGCAAAAAGGCCAATAAGCCCCGCATGATGGTCGTGAACCAGATGGATCGCGAAAACGCCAACTTCACCAAGACCATGGCCGAGATAAACGAAAAGTTCGGCCCCAGCGTGGTTCCCGTACAGCTGCCCATAATGGAAGGCGGCCAGTTCGTGGGTTACGTTGACGTTCCCAACATGACTGCCAAGAAATTCGACGGCAAGGGCGAAAAGGAAATAGCCATCCCCGCCAACATGGAAGCCCAGGCGCAGAGCGTTTACGAAGCGCTGACCGAGGCCGCCGCCGAAACCGACGAAGCACTGATGGAGAAGTTCTTCGAAGAAGGCGAGCTCAGCCGCGAAGAAATACTCGCAGGCCTGAGCAACGGCGTTAAGGAAGGCATAGTCACCCCCGTGTGCTGCTGCGCCGCCGCGCCCAACATTGGCGTTGCCACGCTGCTGGACAATCTGGTGCATTATATGCCCTCCGCTGCCGAGGTTAAGCCCGCCACCGCTACCGATGCGGACGGCAACACCGTCAGCATGGCCGATTACGGCAAGTTCGCAGGTCAGGTCATAAAGACCGTTGTGGACCAGTTCGGCAAGTATTCCATAATAAAGATACATTCCGGCGTGCTCGATGCTACCACCACGCTTTACAATGCCAACAATGAAAAGACCGAGAAGAGCGGCAACGTATTCATTATGCGCGGCAAAAAGACCGTTCAGGTCGATAAGCTCATCGCGGGCGATATAGGCGCGCTTGCAAAGCTTCAGTTCACCGCCACCGGCGATACGCTTTGCGATCCTTCCGCCCCCGTGAAATTCGCCCCCATAGACTTCCCCGCCTCCGCCATATCCCTGGCAGTATCCGCCAAGAAGCAGGGCGACGAGGACAAGGTTTTCGCAGGGCTGAACAAGCTGCTTGAAGAGGATCCCACCATCTCCCTTGAAAAGAATGCCGAAACCGGCGACGTGCTGCTCAGCGGCCTTGGCGAGGTGCATCTGGACGTTATCTGCTCCAAGCTGAAGAATAAGAACGGCGTTGAGGCTCAGCTGGCCGAGCCCCGCATCCCCTATCGTGAAACCATACGCGCCACCGCGGAAGCCGAAGGTAAGCACAAGAAGCAGACCGGCGGCAGCGGCCAGTTCGGCGTTGTCAACATGCGCTTTGAGCCCCTCACCAACGGCGAGGACTTCGAATTCGTAAACGCCATAGTCGGCGGCGTAGTTCCCAAGGAATACATTCCCGCCGTTGAAAAGGGTACCCGCGAGGCCATGCGCCACGGCGTGCTTGCCGGCTATCCCATGACCGGCGTTAAGGCCACGCTGTTCTTCGGCAAGTACCATCCCGTTGACTCCAAGGAAGTGGCGTTCAAGTCAGCCGCCCGCCTTGCGTATAAGGAAGCCTGCGCCCATGCAGCGCCCGCCCTTATAGAGCCCATCTATCGTTACTACATACACGTTCCCAACGACTACGTGGGAGCTATCACCAGCGATCTGCCCCGCCGCCGCGGCGTGATGGAGGGCATGAACCCCACCGATGACGGCACCGAGGTCGTTGCCCGCGCTCCCATGGGAGAAATGGTCAAGTACGCCACCGACCTCCGCTCAATGACCCAGGCCCGCGGCTACTTCACCAAGGAGTTCATCGGCTACGAGGATGTTCCCGGCGGCGAAGCCAAGAAGATTATCGAGCAGGCCAAGCGCGAGGACGAGGAAGAAGAATAATCCTCCCTCCGCGTTCAACGCAGAACCAAATAATAAGCAACTCATCCCGAGCCGTCCGATATGGGCGGCTCGGGGGTTTATATAAAGGGAAAACCCCGGCAAATCGGGCATTATACTATCCTAATCTATATAAAAGCCATTGACGCACATCAGCACCGTATGATAACATAAAGTCAACGTATAACTACCGAAACCAACTTGACCATAAGAACCACCGCATTCACCCGCTGCCCGTTCCCAACCGGAACGCTGTTGACCTTTCAGGCTCGTTATATATGGGGGGAGTATTTTATGCTATCCATGCACCTGCGTCAGCTTTTTCGCAAGCCTATTCGCACCATCTCGTATATTCTTATGCTGGTTCTATTATCGGCATTTTTCTGCATGAGCCTTAATTTGTATAATGATAGTCAGTATAATCTTCAGCTTGCTGATAATGCTTATACAACAATAGCAATAATGGATTTGTATGCGGACGTAGGCGAATTTGGCAATTTAATAGACGATATTACCACTGCCGACGATTATGCCGGTTACTATGCGCTTACCGTAAGTGATTATGATTTAACGCCGATAGTTACGGCGCCAAGCGTAAAAAAGCATGAGTTAAGAGCGAGATACGGCGCATTCAACAAGGATAACATTGCGTTAAAAAAGCACGATATTCTTCCAAGGTGGATAATACCGTTTTATAGCGAGGATGTAATACGCTTTAAGGTGACAGAGGAAAGCAATAAACAGCTTGACCCGAATAACGTAAACCAATACATAACGCTGAATCTGACACCGAATGGATTTGCACTTCCTGATGGAATATACTCCGGTGCGCTGGAGTATGCGATATCATCTGTGTTTGACATCATAGATTCGGCGACAGGCTCACATTTTGCAAACGATAAAAAGACTGAACACATATACGCAAGCATTGATTTTTCGCCAGACTTTTTTTACGATAGGCATTCCGATGCCATCAATATGCTGAAGCACGACAAAGAATCAAGGCAATTTATATATCTGGAACCGGATACCGAATATATAGGATTAATAGACACATTTTATTCGAATTATGGCACAGATGAATTCGGCAACTTATTAGGCTCTAAAAAGGAGCCATCGTCTGTTTCCTTTACCCAGGATGATTTTTTCTATAAATATACTTATAGATATTCGAAAGCAATAGGCGGAGATTCAGAGTTTGTGTCTTATATTTATACGCTGGACGGCCATCCTTTTTGGCTGTATAAATATGATGACTTAAAAGCAGACCCTGAGGCTCTAAAACAATATGAACAGATATATTACTCCTGTTACATCAACTCGCATTCTTTCGGAGTAATGACTACAAATGACTTTAGCGGAATTCCTGCATTTAACCTCGGCAATGTATACATGAAAGAAGGCCGAGCGATTACCGATGAGGAGTTTGCCTCAGGTGCAAAGGTATGCATTTTGAACCGAGAGTTAGCGACGCTCCAAAATTGGAAAGTTGGTCAAAAGATAAATTTTGACTTTTATGAATATGACTATTTTACAAATGCAACCTCCAAAAATTCAGTCCTCGCCCCGCGCTACCTATTCACCTCCCCCGACCACTTCTTCGACAGCGGCGAATACGAGGTTGTCGGCATATACGACGTGCGGCCCATGACCGGCAGTTCGACCATATCCGAGGCCGCGATATCCGTCCCCTGGAACACAATCTACATACCCGAAAAGTCGCTTGAGAATGCCCCTGCCGAGGAGGACAGACCCGTCACGGGTGCGCTGCTGACGATATGGCTGGAGAATGGTAAGATAGAGCCTTTCATAGAGCGCATGAACGAACTGGGCATAACCGGCGCAAAGCAGGGAGACTATGAAGCAAGGTTTACCTTCTACGACCAAGGCTATTCGAGAATACAGCCAAGCTTGGAAGCACTTTCCGGTACGGCGGAGCTGCTGCTGATACTCTCATCCTCGCTGTTGGTAATAGCAGCATTACTGCTGGCGTTCTTCTATGCGCAGTCGCAGAAGCAGAGCATAGGCACTATGCGTTTACTCGGTTGCAGCAAGGCAAGAGCCTTTGTAGCCGTGATGCTGAGTGCGCTTATTATCGCCGTGACCGGTGCGCTTATTGGCGCGGCAATAGGGCATGCTCTGACCGCAAGCGTAGGCGAGAGCATAATGGCCAATGCTAATCAAACTCCGGAGGAGTTCCTCGCCTTCAGCGCATACTTGGCTGAAAGTACGCAAGTTGAAGTTGAGTTTGCGCTCGGCGCAGATGCAAAAGTAAGCCTGCTCACCTGCCTTGCCGCGCTGGGGCTGTTCATAGCAGGAACGCTCGTGTTCGTGCTGCGCTACCTTGGCAAAGGACCGAGAGAGCTGCTGCCAAGGGCGGGAGAGTAAACTTTTTTGCCAGGGGGCCGGGGAAGATTTCGATTTCTCCCCTTAGGCCCCCTGGCGACCCCCGTAACCCCATTGAAACGATCGCTCCGCGAAGGGGTACGGCACTGCACGCCGTGTTTGTACCGCACCAAAAGGCTCCATGTCGAGGGAGGTGGATGCGAGTGAAACGAGCAGACGGAGGGAGTATCCTCCCTCACAGCTCCAGTTTCAGATCGCCGTCCTTTATCCATCCGAGTTTGCGCATGGGGTAGGCGACGAGCGGAGTGAGCACGGCGGGCAGTATGAAGCAGACGAGCAGCATGCCTATCCAGCTTTTGGCGGAGCCGAAGCCATCGCACGCCATAACGCCTATCGGGCCCACAAGGCCGCAGGTACCCATGCCGCTTGCCACGCCCACGCCGTTTTCCATTTTGAAAACGCAGGAGGCTATGGGGCCGGTTATTGCGGAAACTATCGTGGGCGGCAGCCATATGCGCGGATTTTTCACTATGTTGCCCATTTGCAGCATGCTTGTGCCAAGCCCCTGCGCCACAAGGCCGCCATAGCGGTTTTCCTTAAAACTCATCACGGCAAAGCCCACCATCTGCGCGCAGCAGCCGGCCGTGGCCGCGCCGCCGGCAAGGCCTATAAGCCCCGCCGTACCGAAAGAGGCGCATATTGCGGCGCTGCTTATGGGCAGCGTGAGCGCAACGCCCACCAACACCGATACCAAAATGCCCATGAAGAACGGGTGCATTTCGGTTGCGCGCATTATAAGATTGCCAAAGCCTGTCATGACGGCGGATACGCCCGGCCCCGCAAGCCGCGCAATAAGCAGCCCGCTCACAATGGTGACCGTTGGCGTAACAAGAATATCAACTTTTGTCTCTTTTGAAACTATTTTTCCGAGTTCCGCCGCGACTGCGGTGCAGATTAGCGTGCCGAGCGGCCCGCCGAGGCTGTTCGCCCCGTATCCCACGGCGCACAGGCTGAAAAGCACCAGCGGCGGCGCCTGAAGCGCAAGCCCTATTGCAACGGCCATTGCGCTGCCCGTTGCGGCGGATGCGAACGAAGCAATTTCTTTCAGCCAATCAAGGCTCAGCTTGTCCGCAAGGGTAGAAAGGATAGTGCCTATAAGCAGCGACGCGAAAAGGCCCATGGCCATCGATCCCATTGCATCTACAAGGTATCTTTTTGCGCTGAACACAACGCCTTTGCGCGCCAGGAATGCGGCTATGCCGCGGGTATGGGGGTCTCCCATTTTTTCCTCCGAAAATGCGTCCCGCCGCCCCTTACCCGTGAACGGCAGGCGTGTTGCAAACGGCCGCGCGGTTCATCAGCCGTCGCGGTCATATAGCACCGCATAGAGTATAACACATGATTATACATCTCTTCCATAAATTTATATTTTCACAAAAAAAGAGACGCTGCCGTCTCTTTACAGTTTATATTAGCGCTTTATGCGCCGTGGCTTGCCGTATCGTCAACGGTGTCGGCTGCGGGTGCGGGCAGGGAGCCGTCCTTCATGCGCAGTGTGGCGTAAAGGTTGCCCGCGTATGCGGCCTTGCCGGAATTTGTGTTCTTCCTGAGCACGCCTATGCAGCACAGCACGCCAAGCCCCACGAACAGCAAATCCTGCAGCAGGCTTGAGCGGATAGCGTCCGCATATTCGGATATCTCCGCCATGCCATACTGTATCAGCAGAATGGCTTCTTCAAACGTATAGTCATAATTTATCATGCTGTCCGCAATGTCCACGCCGAACGTGAGCGCCACCGCGCCCAGCACCGAGCATATTATGCTTATAACTATGGCGAACGAATTCATGCGGCCCTTGAGCAGCTTATAGCCGAAAAACGCGCCCAGCGGTATAAGTGCGCACAGCATGGCGTATATCCTTTCCGTGCCGAATATAACGGCTACGTTCAGCACAACGCCCAGTATCATTCCTATAATTGCGCCGATTATACCGGTGAAGTAGTTGCCTTCGTCATTCACCTTGGCCTCGTTTGCAGCATTGCGCAAGGAGTTTGCGCATTCCGTATGCACTGCGCGGTAGCCTGCGGGTATTGCGCCGCGCTGTTCGCAGTACATCACCGCATCCGTATCCGTGCGCCCACAGTACGGGCATACCGTGCCGAAGCTTATGCCAACCCTGCGGCCCGCTTCAACGGCGGCGTCCGCCGCGGCAAGCACGGCGTCCACAGCGGCGGCGGCTTCCGTATCCTTATCAACATTAACACTTACGTTTACGGCGTATCCGTTTGCCTTGCCGTTTATTCCGGCAAAGCTTAGCGCGCTGGCCATTGCCGTTTTTTCATCGGCAGCAAGCTGCCTATCCAGCACAAATGAAATATTCAGGCGTTTTGCGTCAGCAACGCTTACCGTAAACGGCACGCCCTTTGCCGTTCCGAACGCGGCCGCCTGTCCCGTGGCCATGCCGCGCATTGCGCATTCGTTAATAAAATCCGTACTCTTCATGTTTATACCCTCCGTTATTTAATTGAATGGTTCAAGCGAGCGGTCAAGTATGCCGTGCATCTTGGCTATCGCAATGCCGTAGTTGGTAATGGGAACGCCGCAGTCGCGCGCATGGCGCAGGCGGTATTTCATCTCCCGCGCGGTAAGCATGCAGCCGCCGCAGTGCACTATAAGCGCGTATTTTTCAAGGCTTTCGGGGAATTCCCCGCCGGAGGTGAATTCAAAATTCAGCCTTTTGCCCGTGTAATTGCCTATCCACCCGGGCAGCTTTACGGAACCTATGTCGTTGCACTGCCTGTGGTGCGTGCAGCCTTCGCTTATAAGCACGGTGTCCCCGTCCTTCAGCCGCGCTATCGCCTCCGCGCCCGCTGCAACGGTTTCAAGTTCGCCCTTATAGCGGGCAAAAAGTATTGAAAACGACGTAAGCTGAATATTCTGGGGTACAATCGCGTCAACGGCCTTGAACGCCTGCGAATCGGTAACCACAAGGCGGGGCTTGGGCAGCGCATCAAGCGCGGCTTTAAGCTCGCTTGGCTGCACCACAACGGTTATCGCGCGGTTATCCAAAATGTCGCGTATGGTTTGCTGCTGCGGCAATATAAGCCTACCCTTGGGCGCGGATTCATCGATTGGAGTTACGAGTATTATAATATCGTTCGGCTTTATAAGGTCGCCTATAAGCTGCCGCGCGTTTTCCGCGCCGCTCATCATGCGGCCGAGCCGCTCCTTCAGCTCGTGTATGCCGCTGCCGGTAACGGCGCTTATATAAAGCTCGTTTTCGCCCGCTTCAGGGATCGTTTCAAGCAGGTCGCTCTTGTTGTACGCAATTATATAGGGTATCTCCTTTGCACGGAACAGGGCTGTAAGCTCCCTGTCCGCTGCATGAAGTCCAAGCGTTGCATCAACCACCAGCACCGCTATGTCCGCGCGGTTGAGCGCCTGCCGCGCCCGCTGCACGCGCATCGCGCCGAGTTCGCCTTCATCGTCAAGCCCCGGCGTGTCTATTATCACCACGGGGCCAAGCGGCAGTATCTCCATCGCCTTCTGCACGGGGTCGGTGGTGGTTCCCTTTATATCGGACACCAGCGAAAGCTTCTGCCCCGTTACGGCGTTCACAACGCTGGATTTGCCCGCATTTCTAAGGCCGAAAAAGCCTATGTGCGCCCTTTCGGCGGATACCTTGTCGTTCAGTCCCATGGCAAATGCTCCTTTTGTTCAACTCCGGTTTAGAAGCGGAAATCGCGCCTGTTGGAGGACTTTATTTCCTCGATATGCTCAGTGGCGATGCGCTTAACGTTATCGTTGGGTATCTTCTTGAGTTCACGCTCTATCAGCGCGTAGCCTACCTTCTTTGTTTCCTCGCTTGCGTAGTCAACAAGGTATTCGGTCAGCGTCATAAGGGCGTTGGGGTGGCAGCAGTTCAAAATCTGCCCGTTTTTGCAAAGGGACATGAACCTGTCCCCCGTGCGCCCCTCGCGGTAGCATGCGGTGCAGAAGGAGGGTATATGGTCAAGCTCCATCAGCCAGCGCACAACCTCGTCCAGCGTCCTTTGGTCGGATACGTCAAACTGTTCGGAATCGTGCGGGCGTTCTTTTTCGGTATAGCCGCCGACGGACGTGCGGCTCGCGCCGGAAATTTGGGATATGCCGTAATCAAGCACCTTGCCGCGCACGGCTTCGCTTTCGCGGGTGGAAATTATCATGCCGGTGTAGGGCACTGCTATGCGTATGCAGGCGATTATTTTGGCAAACATATCGTCGCTCAGGCTGTTGTCGAACACGTCCGGATCGATGTCGTCCGCATGCTTAACGCGCGGCACGCTTATGGTGTGCGGGCCAACGCCGTGAACGGCCTCAAGGTGCTCCGCATGCATAAGCAGCCCCGCAAATTCATACTGATAGCCTTCAAGGCCGAACAGTACGCCAAGGCCAACGTCGTCTATGCCGCCTTCCATGGCCCTATCCATGGCCTCGGTATGGTAATCGTAATCATGCTTGGGGCCGGTGGGGTGCAGCTCAAGATAGCTGGGCTTGTTGTACGTTTCCTGGAAAAGTATATATGTGCCTATGCCCGCATCCTTCAGCTTGCGATAGTTTTCAACCGTTGTCGCGGCAATGTTCACGTTAACGCGGCGAATGTCCCCGTTTTTGTGATGCACGGAGTATATGGTCTTTATGCAGTCCAGTATATACTCTATTGGGTTGTTCACGGGGTCCTCGCCCGCTTCTATGGCAAGGCGCTTATGGCCCATGTCCTGAAGAGCAATGACCTCGTTCCTTATTTCCTCCTGCGTAAGCTTTTTGCGGGCAATGTGCTTGTTCTTCATATGATACGGACAGTACACGCAGCCGTTCACGCAGTAATTAGAAAGATACAGCGGCGCGAACATAACTATTCTGTTGCCGTAGAATGCAAGCTTTATTTCGTTTGCCAGCTTATACATTTCCTCTATTTTTTCGGGGATGTCGCACGCAAGCAGCACGCTCGCTTCCCTGTGGGTAAGTCCCGCGCAGGTAACGCCGGAGCCGTTCTTCTTGGGCCTCGCCTTTTCAAGCAGCGCGTCAATAAGTTCTATGTTGTTCTTGTTGGCGTTTGCGTACGCTATCGTTTCGCGTATTTCGGCGTCGTTTATAAATTCCTCCGCCTTCATGGATTTGGGATCGTAGATTGCCATAAGTCTTTCCTTTCTTGTACTCAGAATATTCTTTGTATTCAGATTTTCTTTATATCACCGCGGTCCGTGACCACGTTGAAGCCTATTGATTGCATCCGCGCGGCAAGGCACGCCTTGCATTGCGCCGATTCATCGCCCGTGCAGATCTTGTTTTCATAAAGCTCGTATTTTTTGCGCACGCTTACGGGCGAAAGATTGGGCATCACCACGTTCGCGCCCGCCAGTATGCCGTCCTCCCGCCCGGTGGGGCTTACGGTGCCGAGCGCCGTTGTTGCCGGCAGCAGTATGTTCGGCTTTATAAGACGGATAATGGACAAAAGGTATATCGTCTCCTCCGCGCTGCCGGCGGGGTAATTGCCAAGCGGGGTTTCATGGTGCGGTATGAACGGGCCTATGCCGCACATGTCCGGCGAAAAGGTTTCTATAAATTTAAGATCCTCCGCCAAGGTATGCGCCGTTTGGAAGGGCGAACCTACCATAAAGCCGCAGCCCACCTGGAAGCCGAGCTCCTTCAAATCCTTAAGGCAGCGCATGCGGTTATCGAAAGACATTCCGGATGGATGCAGCCTTTCATAATGCGCCTTGTCCGCCGTTTCGTGCCTGAGAAGGTATCTGTCCGCGCCTGCCTCGCGCATGCGCGCATAATCCGCGCGGCTGTATTCGCCAAGGGACAGGGTTATTGCGCAGTCCGGATATTCTTTGCGTATGGCCTTCACGGTTTGGCATATCTCGTCCGCGCTTTTAACGTTTTCGCCGCCCTGCATTACGAACGTGCGGAACCCAAGCGCGTAGCCCTCCGCGCAGCAATCCATTATCTGCTCCCGCGTCAGCACATAGCGCGAGCATGCGGCGTTGGAGCGGCGTATGCCGCAATACAGGCAATCGTTCCTGCAAACGTTGCCTATTTCTATAAGCCCGCGCACGAATACGCTGTTGCCGTAAAATCCTCTGCGCGCCCTGTCCGCAAGCGTGCGGGCGTATGCCGCGGCCTCATCATTGCGCCCGGCTATAAGCCGTTCGTATTCTTCAAGCGAAAGGGAACGGAATGTATTCAGCTTGTCTATCAGCGAAATAAGCTCACTCATCGGCCACCACGTTTGAATATGCAGTCTTTACGCTCAATCCTTCAATGTTGCCAAGCTTGCCTGCAAGCGCGGAAATGGTATCCTGCGGCGCATCAAGCGCTATGGACACTATGTTTATACCCTTTTTGCGGTACGGTATGCCCATGCGGCCTATTATATGCTCGCCGTATTCGTGCAGCACGGCGTTGAGTCGCTCCACCGCGCCCCCTTTTTCAACTATTATTGCCATCACGGCTACACGCGTCTGCATGGCGTTACCTCCGTTTTTTATAAAAATAAGCCGCACCCGACGGGGTGCAGCCGCAGTATGGTTCTATACAAAAGCCTCACCCTTTCAGTCGGGGGCGCGCCCCTTTGTGTCAGGTAAGGATAGTATAACATACGCATTGACAAAACACAATCATATTAAAAAATCCATATTTTACGCCCGATTACCGCGCACGATCAAAGCCGAACCGTTTGATTCGGTTTTAATATTATTTCCGTTGTTTTTTGCTTACTCGTTTTTATATATTATCATTTTTTCGGTAAGCAGCTTTGCGTAGCAGGACGCCACCGCCGCGCTTATTATAAAATCCGTCACTTCCGCGTCCGCTTCGTCCCCGCCCGCGAATATAGGCTCCGCCGCCGCTCGCACCTGATTCACGAAATATGCCCCGAAGCCCTTCTGCACGGTTATAAACCGGTCGTAAAACCGCCTTACGGCATCTCCGTCCCAATCCGGCAGCATTTCCTTAACAACCGAAATGTTAAGCGTTTGCTTCAGCGTGCATATTATCATGAGCAGCGCCAAGTGTACGCGGGAATATTTCTTCTTCACCGGCGGGGGTATAAGCTTTTGCTTAACGTAATTGTTTATCATTGCCTGCGTAACGGTTTTGTCCTCCCCCGCGGCATACATGCCAAGATAGTCGTTTAGCACTATCACAACCTGATCCATATACAGCTCAAGCGTTGGCAGCTCGTCCCAAGCGGGCAGCTTGAGCGCGCCGAGATAGCTTTCCCATTCGTCAAATTTGTTTGCCAAGGCGGCTTTGGTGTGCGGCATAGGCGTTTCCCTCCGTTCGCGGCATATTGCTTCATATAATTATAACCTTTCGGGGTGATAAATGGCAACCGTTATCGGCAATGGTATTGATACGCTGTTGCGCATATGCTAAAATACATATAATCGGGTTTCGTCCGAAGGCATCATGTAAAAAAATGTACTTTGCGGGCGGTTTAGCGTAAAAACGGCAATTTGGAGGGGAATATAAAAATGTGCGGAATAGTGGGCTACATTGGAGATAAACAGGCCGCGCCGCTGCTGCTGGACGGGCTGAAAAAGCTTGAATACCGCGGATACGACAGCGCGGGTTTGGCAATAGTTGGGGACGATGAAGGCATAACCGTTGCAAAGGAGCGCGGGCGGCTGAGCGCGCTTTATGAAGCAACAAACGGCGGCGAAGCGATACGCGGCCGCGTCGGCATAGGTCACACGCGCTGGGCCACGCACGGCGAGCCGAACCAAATAAACGCGCATCCGCATGTTTCAATGAGCGGGCGCGTGGCGCTGGTGCACAACGGCATAATAGAAAATTACGCCGAGTTAAAGGCGTTTTTGATTGGTAAAGGCTATACCTTCACTTCCGAGACGGACAGCGAGGTCGCCGTTCAGCTTATCGATTATTATTACAATGGCGACCCTATGGAGGCCGTGCGCCTTGCGGAAGCACAGTTCGTGGGTTCCTATGCAATGGCAATAGTATTTGCGGACAGGGAGGATGAGTTTATTGCCCTGCGCAAGGACAGCCCGCTGATACTTGGCCTTGGCGAAGGGGAAAACTTCATTGCGTCCGATGCGCCGGCGCTTTTGAAGCATACGCGCCGCATAATACGCCTGGGCGAAAGGGAATTGGCCGTTGTGCGCCGCGAGGGCGTTGCCATATACAATAGCTTTGGCGAACGGGTTGAGCATGAACCCATAAACATAACATGGGACGTGGAAAGCGCGGAAAAGAACGGCTACGACCATTTTATGCTCAAGGAAATAATGGAGCAGCCGGACGCCATACGCCGCACCGTTGCGCCGCGCATAAAGAACGGGCAGATAGAGCTTGGCCTGAGCAAAATAGACGCGGACGTTATACGCAGCCTTGAGCGGGTATATATCGTTGCCTGCGGCTCGGCCTATCACGTTGGCATGGTTGCGCGCTACGCCATAGAGCGTTACGCAAAAATTCCCGTATCGTGCGACCTTGCAAGCGAATTCCGCTATGACGACCCCATGGTAAACGCCAACACCTTGGTAATAATAATCAGCCAAAGCGGCGAAACGCTTGATACGCTTTTCGCTCTGCGCGAAGCCAAAATACGCGGCGCGCACACGCTGAGCATAGTCAACGTTGTCGGCTCCAGCATAGCCTGCGAAAGCGAGGATGTGCTCTATACCTGGGCCGGGCCGGAGATAGCCGTGGCCACGACAAAGGCATACAATACCCAGCTTGCGCTGATGCAGCTTATGGCCGTTTACTTCGGCCGCGTGCGCGGCCACGTTACCGCGCGGGAGGAAGCGGAGCTGATAGCCGGCATGGAGGCCCTGCCGGACGTTATAAACAAAATTCTTGCGGATGAAACGGAGATACATCATCTTTCGGCGGATTGCTATATGCAGAGGGACATATTCTTCCTTGGCCGCAACATAGACTACGCGCTGGCGCTTGAAGGTTCGCTCAAGCTGAAGGAGATATCCTATATCCATTCGGAGGCCTATGCCGGCGGGGAGCTGAAGCACGGCACGATTTCACTTATAGTCCCCGGCACGAGCGTTATAGCCATATGCACATACGATCCCCTTTGGGAAAAGATGGTCAGCAACATTCGCGAGGTCAAGGCACGCGGCGCAAGCGTTATAGCCATAGCAAAGGGCGAGCACCGCCGCGGCACCACCGGCGCGGATCACGAAATAATTCTGCCGGACTGCGCGGACATCGCCTGCCCCTGCGCCAGCGTAGTGCCGATGCAGCTTTTCGCCTACTACACCGCCCTTATGAAGGGCTGCGACATAGATAAGCCCCGCAACCTTGCCAAGAGCGTAACGGTGGAGTGATAAAGCAGAGCATGGCCTCCCGAAAGGGAGGCCCTTTGTTATATGCTTATTTTGTAAAAAATGATTTTATCAAACATAAAGTGTTCATAAATCGCGCCCATGCTTTTTATAATATCATGTAAAATCATCTCCACACAAGCGCTTCGACAAAGTTCGACGTTCAAAAATCTCAATAGCTAAAAACCGCCTGTTTTGGGCAAAATATGCTTGACATAATTTTGCGTTGTATGATAACATAAACCCAACAAAGAACCACCGTAACCAATTTAACTTTAAGATCAATCGTAAACCCGTTGCCCGTTCCTAATCGGAACGATATGAACCCGCAGTACCGACCAGATGACAGTGATTTTGCAGCTAAGCTGCGAATAAAAATAAACATATTTAAGGAGGAAAAGTATGAAACGCGTAACAACCCTGCTCATTGCAGCACTCGTGGTGATTGCCTTGTTTGCTACAATCGCTGCGGCTCGTGGTGATTTCTGCACCGAATGCAACAACGGCGAGGTTCGTCTTTTGCGGACGGATGGCCCGCATTATAGGTACTACACCAAAGCCTGCATGCATGGGCATGTAGGCGTCCGTGACTCGGTGATGGAAGAATATTACATCTACTATTATGGATGTAATAACTGTGATTACAGTTTCACCGTGGAAAGTACCACAAATATTACAGTTACCTGTCCCCAAGGCCAGCCTCCTCTGAACTGACAATTAGGCGAAGGGTAGTGCAGCACCGCTGCATTGCCCTATTTGCTTACCAAGGAGTGTCTCTATGTTTATGTATATGCACTTAAAGCAGCTTCTTCGCAAACCAGTGCGCACCATACAATATGTATTTGTGCTTGCTCTACTTACGGCTTTCTTTTGCACAAGTTTGAATTTATATAGGAATAGCGAGTATAATCTCAAACTTGCAGATGACGCATTCACAACCATTGCTGTTATGGAGTTATATGCAGATGTAGACTCTGCCGGTCAGATTGTTGAAGATATATTAGATGATGATTATGCTGGTTACCATGCTGTAACGGTGTACAATTACGATTTAACTCCCATAGTTAATGCGCCAAGCGTTATAAAATATGATTTGCGGGCGAGATATGGGGCATTCAGCGAGGATAATGTATCGCTCCGTAGTGATAAGAGAGCGCCAAAATACCCATATGATGTTATAAGATTTAAAATAACGAGTGATGATAATTTAATAAAGCGTCCCGATGGAACATATAGCTATGACAATGAAGAATTGATTAAAAACGATAAATTTTATATTCAAACTGCATACGAGTTAGGTGTAGTTTATTCCTCGAGAGGCAGATATAAGTTGGATATATTAGATGATGCCGTAGGACTATTTTCATATAGATACAAGCTCAACTCCAAATACGAGAATGATTCAAAGATAATTTTAAATATTGAATTGGGAAATTATACGAAAGACGGTATGATTAGCTATGATGCGGCTTTGAGTAAGTTATATTATGATGAAAGTTATATCTATTTAGAGCCAGATACAGAATATATTGCTATTGTAGATGCGAGCTATGATGATAAAAAAGATGAATCCGGCAAATATAAAGTATCCGGGATTACTTTTTGGCGTGATTTTCTTTACGGTGAATATGCATATTTATATGGAATGAACACTCGTTACGGAACAGAACGTTGTTTGGTATACGGCACAAATGAACAACCCTTCTGGCTTCAAAAATATGAGGAAGTAAAGAAAAGCCCAGAATTACTTGAGAAATTTAAAAACATAGGCAGGGCGTACTATATAAATGCCCGCTCGTTTGGGATTATGACAACAAACGATGTTGCCGGAATTCCTGCGTTCAATTTAGGCAACATGTACATAAAAGATGGCCGTGTCATATCAGAAGAAGAATATTGCTCGGGCAGTAAAGTTTGTATGATAAGTAAGGAAATGGCAAAGGCACAGAATTGGCATGTTGGTTCAAAGATAGATTTCAATTTCTATGAATACAACTTCTTTACAAATGCAACAGGTCATGGTGCACAACTAAAACCATTCTACACTTTCACCTCCCCCGACCACTTTTTCGACAGCGGTGAATATGAGGTTGTCGGCATATATGACGTGCGTCCCATGACCGGCAGTTCGACCATATCAGAAGCCGCAATAAGCGTCCCCTGGAACACAATCTACATTCCCGAAAAGTCGCTTGAGAATGCCCCGGCTGAGGAGGACAGACCCGTCACGGGCGCGCTGTTGACAATATGGCTGGAGAATGGCAAGATTGAGCCGTTCATAGAGCGCATGAACGAACTGGGCATAACAGGAGCGAAGCAGGGCGATTATGAAGCAAGGTTTACATTCTACGACCAAGGCTATTCGAGGATACAGCCCAGCTTGGAAGCACTTTCCGGCACGGCGGAGCTGCTGCTGATACTGTCATCCTCGCTGTTGGTAATAGCTGCATTACTTCTGGCGTTCTTCTATGCGCAGTCGCAGAAGCAGAGCATAGGCACCATGCGCTTACTCGGTTGCAGCAAGGCAAGAGCCTTTGCCGCAGTTATGCTGAGCGCATTGATAATTGCCGTGACGGGTGCGCTTATTGGTGCGGCAATAGGCCATGCCCTTACCGCCGGCGTAGGTGAAAGCATAATGGCCAACGCCAACCAAACTCCGGAGGAGTTCCTCGCTTTCAGTGCATACTTGGCAGAAAGTACGCAGGTGGAGGTCGAGTTTGCACTCGGCGCAGATGCAAAAGTAAGCCTGCTCACCTGCCTTGCCGCGCTGGGGTTGTTCATAGCAGGAACGCTCGTGTTCGTCATACGCTATCTCGGCAAAGGACCGAGAGAACTGCTGCCACGGGCGGGAGAGTAAACCTTTTTGCCAGGGGGCCAGGGAAGATTTCGATTTCGCACCCACCCACACCAATACCGCTTTCCGCGAATGACAATTCGTCTTTGAATGCGCATGGCGTTTGACACCCGCCATGCTGTCGGGCTATAATAATTAAATCGACAGCAGTAAATTTTAGGGGTGACTCGGCATGAGGCGGGACGATACGAAGCGAAGGATAATGGACGCGGCGCTGGAGCTTTTTGCGGCGCATGGATACGACGCGGTGAGCGTGGAGCAAATCGCGGGAGCGGTGGGGATAAAGGCGCCGTCGCTTTATAATCATTTTGTCAGCAAGCGCGCCATTTTTGACGAAATAGTCAGCGATGCCGCCGCGCGGTACGAGGATTTTACGGCCCTGCAGAGCGTGCATGTTGACGATGCCGATGCGGACACGGGCGAGTTTTTAGGCATAAGCGAGGATATGCTTTGCCAAAAGGTGCGGGAAATTTTTCTGTATTCGCTGCACGATAAAACCGTGAGCAGGCTGAGAAAGCTGCTCACCATTGAGCAATTCAGGAGTGCGGAGCTTTCCAAAATGTATAATGAGCGCTATGTGGACAGGCTGGCCAATTATCACGCCGGATTGTTCGCGCACCTTATGGAGAAGGGGCAAATCAAGCAATATGATCCGTATGTGCTGGTGCTTATGTATGTTTCCCCTATAATGACGCTTATGGGCGTTTGCGACCGCCAGCCCGAGCGCGAGGATGAGTGCCTACAGAAGCTTGATAAGCATGTGCGCCTGTTCTTCAACGCGTTCAATAAATAACCCGCTTATTTTTGCAAAAGTAAAGCCCGTGGGATGCTGTCCGCGCGGGCTTTTTATTATGCGTTTTTTACGCTTCTTTTGCTTCTTTTATTGTTATGCTGTTTATAACGGGCTGTTCGTCGGCGGGGATGGTACCGTTGTTGTCGATAGGCTTAGCCGATTCGCAAATGCCGTCCACAATGTCCATACCGTCCGTAACGTAGCCGAACACGGCGTATTGCCCGTCAAGCGACGTATAATCCTGATGCATTATGAAAAACTGGGAGCTTGCGCTGTCGTAATTCATGGCGCGCGCCATGCTTATTGCTCCGCGCGTATGCGAAAGCGCATTGCCAACGCCGTTTGCGCTGAATTCGCCCTTAATATTTTCCCCGCTGCCGCCTGTGCCGTTGCCGTTGGGGTCGCCGCCCTGCATCATAAAGCCGCTTATTATGCGGTGAAAAGTAAGGCCGTTATAGAAGCCTTCATTTGCCAGCTTTACAAAATTGGCAACCGATATAGGCGCGTCGTTGCCGTACAGTGCAACGGTTATAACGCCGTGGTCGGCAATGTCTATTTCCGCATAATGCGTTATCTGCCCCTTTTCGCCCTCTGTCGTGGGTTCGGCGCTCTCTGCGGCAGGCTCTGCCGTAGGTTCGGCGGGGGCTGCGGGTTCGTCGGCGGCAAGCTTGCAGGAGCACAGCATCAGCGCGCACATAAGCACAGCCATCATAAGCATAATATGCTTTCTTATTTTCATTCTGTCACCTCTATAAAAAATACGGGGTGAATGCTCCGCCCCTATATATAATGATAATACCCATTACAGCACGTGTCAATACCGACCGTATTGACGCGAAAAGCGGCAAAGTATAGAATATAAGGCGTAACAAAGATTATGAAAGGGGCGGCGCGGTGCGCCGCAGAGTAAAAAAGAAAGATGGAGAAAGCGGATAAGCCGTCCACGCGGCTTATAGATTTGTTTCTTGCGTTTGCGCGGGTGGGAATGCTCACGTTCGGCGGGGGCGTGGCAATGCTGCCGATGCTCGAACGCGAATGCGTGCAGCGCTTCGGCTGGGTAAACAACGATGAGCTTACGGATTATTTTGCAATCGGTCAATGCACGCCCGGCATAATCGCCGTGAACACGGCAACGTTTGTGGGCAGCAAGCAGCGCGGCGCATTGGGCGCGGCTGTGGCAACGCTTGGCGTTATATCCCCCAGCATAGTTATAATATTGATAATTGCCGCCGTGCTGAACGGCTTTGCCGATAATCCGTATGTTATCCATGCGTTTGCGGGCATACGCGCGGCGGTCTGCGCGCTGATGGTCAATGCCGTGGTTCGCCTGTGCAAAAGCAACGTGCGCGATTGGTTCGGCCTTGCGCTTGCGGCAGCGGCGTTCGTGCTTACGGTAGTTATCGATATTTCGCCCGTGTTTCCTGTGCTTGGCGCGGCAATATTGGGCATATTCGCCGGAATGTTTACGGAGCGGGGAGGAAAGCAATGAGCATCTATTTTACCCTGTTCTGGGAATTTTTCAAAACCGGCCTTTTCGCAATAGGCGGCGGCATGGCAACATTGCCTTTTTTGAGCAGCATGGCGGAACGCTTCCCGTGGCTCACGCAGGAGCAGCTTGCCAATATGATAGCCGTATCCGAATCAACGCCCGGGCCGCTTGGCATAAACTGCGCAACATATGCGGGCTATAATGCCGCGGGCGTGCCGGGGGCGATAATCGCAAGCGTTTCCGAAGTGCTGCCCAGCTACATCATAATTTTGATAATATCAAAAATGCTGCGCCGCTTCAGCCAAAGCAAATATGTTTCCTTCGCCTTCGGCGGGCTGAGGCCGGCGGCAACCGGGCTTATAGCCGCGGCGGCATGGGGAGTTGTGTCCATAGTGCTGTTCAATTTTTCCGCCTTTGCTTCGGGCGGGATTGCGGCGGTATTCAATATCGGCGCGACGTCGGTTTTCGCGCTCATGATGGTATTGACCAATATAAAGCCGCTCAAAAAGCTGCATCCGCTTTACTTTATCGCGTTTGCGGCGGTGTTGGGGATAGTGTTTGAATTATGAGCGAAAATATCGAAAGCGCGTTCCGTTTCTGCCCGGTGTACAGCGGCTCCTCCGGCAATATGCTTTTTGCCGAGGGCGGCGGCGCGCGCATATTGATAGACTGCGGCTTTGCGGGCAGCACCGCGGCTAAAGCCATGGCGGAAATCGGCGTTCCGCTCGATACGATAGACGCCATACTCGTTACCCATGACCACAGCGACCATACAAAGGGCGTGGGCATACTGAGCAGACGTTACCATATTCCCGTTTACGCAAACGAAGGCACATTCCGCGCCATGGCGCCCATAATAGGCAAATTGGGCGACGGCATGGCCCGCGTGTTCGTTACAGGATGCGACTTTTTTATAAAGCAGCTTAACGTGCTCACGTTCCCAACCCCGCACGATGCCGCGGAAAGCGTGGGCTTCACGCTGGGCTGCGGCGGCAAGCATGTGTCCGTAATGACGGACATAGGCCGCTTTGACGAGCGGCTCCTTTCCTGCGCCGCGGGGAGCGACCTTGTGCTGCTGGAAGCCAACCACGATATAGACATGCTGAAGGTCGGCCCGTATCCGTATCCGCTCAAGCGCCGCATACTGAGCGACCACGGTCATCTTTCAAACGACGACTGCGCGTCCGCGCTTATAAAACTTTACCAAACCGGCGTACACCGCGCCATATTGGGGCACCTTAGTGGGGAGAACAACATGGAAGCCCTTGCGCTTGAAACCGTGCGCCAGGGGCTTAGGCGGGCGGATATACCGGACGGCGACTTTGCGCTGGACGTGGCGCACCGCGGCGAGATAGGCAAAATGTATGAAATATAAGGAGCGCATATGACTATACGCATACTTTGCGTTGGCAAAATAAAGGAGGCGTTTTACCGCGACGCCATGGCGGAGCTTATAAAGCGCATGGGGCGCTACGCCGCGGCGGAGGTTATTGAGGTTGCGGAGGAAAAAGCGCCGGAGGGCCTGAGCGCCGCCGAAAAGGAGCGCATACTTGCAAGCGAGGGCGAAAGGCTGCTTGGCAAAACCGATGAGCGCGACCACGTTACGGTATTATGCATAGAGGGCAAAAAGCTGACGAGCGAGGCATTCGCCGCGCATATCAACGCCGCCATGCTTGCGGGCAAAAGCCGCATGGTGTTCATAATAGGCGGCTCCTTCGGCCTGCACCCGAGCGTAAAGCGCCGCGCGGATATGCTGCTTTCGTTCAGCGATATGACATTCCCGCATCGGCTCTTCCGTGTTATGCTCGCGGAGCAAATATACCGCGCGTTCAAAATAAACAATAACGAGCCGTATCATAAATAGGTTCAAGCCATAAGGCTGTTTTCATCCATAAGGAAGTTGATAAGCCCAAGCGTTACTATGCCCGTTTCATCGCGGCGGGTCTTAATATTGTCGCGCACGATAACTATTTTTTTGAATGAATCCGCTATGCTGTTCAGTGAGCGGCGCTCCTGCTCCGCTTTTTGGTCGTTAGCCATGGAAAATGCGGATTGTATATAATATTTTTCGCTGCCGCGCGTTGCCACAAAGTCTATTTCAAGCTGGCGCTTGCCGCGTTTGCCGTTGTCTGATACGGTGGGACATTCCACCACGCCAACGTCAACGTTGTAGCCGCGTATGCGCAGTTCATTATATATTATGTTTTCCATTATGTGGTTTTCTTCGCTTTGGCGGAAGTTCAGTCGCGCGTTGCGCAGCCCCACGTCCTCAAAATAATATTTAACTGGTGAACCTATGTATTTTTTCCCTTTCACGTCAAAGCGCACCGCTTTGCTTACAAGGAACGCATCTATCAAATAATCCGTGTATGTTTTCAGCGTTTTGTCGCTTATGGTTTTATTTTTTACGCTTCTGAATGTTCTTGCAAGCCTTGTTGGGTTGGTAAGGCTTCCCGTTGCCGAAGCAAGAATATCAACCAGTTCGTCCAGTTCATCCTTATTGCGCACTTTGTGCCTGTCCACAATATCGGATATATACACCTTTTTGAACAGGCCGGAAAGGTAATTCGCCTTGTCCTCATCCGTTGGCATGGACAGTATTAGCGGCAGCCCGCCGTAATTGAAATAATCGTCCCACGCTTCGTCCCGTGTGCCGTTATATGCGCTCATGTATTCGCGAAAGCTCAAAGGATAAACCCTTATTTCGTCGCCGCGCCCCCTGAATTCGGTTATAATATCGTAAGAAAGGAACTTGGAATTGCTTCCGGTAACGTAAACGTCCGCGTTTCGTATGTGCAGCAGGCTGTTCAGCACATCCTCAAATTCATTGAGCAGCTGCACTTCGTCAAGCAGAATATAGTATTGCTTATCATCGTTTATTCTTTTGTGAATGTATGCAAGCATATTATCCGGATCGCGCAGGGATTTATTCATGCGGTCGTCCAGCGCAATTTCTATTATGTGCGCGTTGTCCACGCCGCTTTCACTAAGGTGGTTATGAAAAAGCCTGAACAGCAAATATGATTTGCCACAGCGGCGTATGCCGGTAACTATTTTTATCAGCCCGTTTCCCTTTTTGCGTATAAGCTTATTAAGGTATATGTCCCGCCGTATCTCCATGGTCATGCCCTCCTATTACGAAATCGGTTCCAATTTGACCTTTTCTCGTAATAGATTATACCCATGACCGGCCTTTGTCAATCTCCTATTACGAAATCGGTTCCAATTTGACCTTTTCCCGTAATAGAACGCATTTAACAACTGTAAATCCACTGTTTACGCGCACTTTCTTCTAAGCATCAGCCTTTTTACCAGCGTGCAAAGGTCGCGCGCGGCGGCAATAAGGCCGCGGCGTTCGTAGTAGCAGTCGCCTTCGGGCGTGGTAAGGCTGTGTTTTTCTATCAGCTCATTCAGTCCGCCTTCAAATACCTTGTATTTTTCAAGCCTTGCTTCAAGGTCGCCTATGTCCGAAACGTCGTCCATACCTATAACGTAGGACGTGAAGCTTACGCAGGTGTATGCGTCCTTCAGCCTGTATCGTTTGCCGAACGGCAAAACTACGGCATCGAAAAGATTGTATATAAGGCTGTCGCTGCGCTCTATGCTGTCGTTCAGCCTTGCGCGGGCGGCGGCATATTCTTCCTCCGTCATGTCCACGCGGCAAAGCTTTATAGGCACATCCATGGCGTTTATAATGTAATGCACGGGATATTCGCGCATAAAGCCGCCCGAAAAGGGCGAATCGTGCCTTTTGCGTGAAAAGGAGTATACCGTATAAAGCTTTTCATCCAGCGAAAGCGCAACGTGGGAATAGCGGCTGTTGCGCAGGAACACGCGGATAAAGCAGCCTATTTTGGTGTTCTGCCGGGAAAACAGAACGTACATGCACCGTTGCATGGCGTATCCTCCACTAAGTCGTTTTGTTTACAGCAGCGTCTGCCCGTTTATCGTCAGGCGGAATTTAAGCCCCAGCTTTTCCGCAGCCTTGCGGCAAAGCAGCATGCGCTTGAGGAATATTTCAAAATAATCCATAACGGAGCAATACTGCGTATCTATCGTCATTGTAAGGGTAACGTTTTCGTGCGCATCGTCTATTGTGGTGCTTGCTTCGCGCACGGCAAAATTCACGCGGTCGTGAATGTCAAACGCGGCAAACTCCGCCTTGCGCACGCGGGTGTAGCGCACGTCCGTCTTGTCCGCTATTATAAGCGCGGCTGAAATCGCGCTCACCGGTACCCCCGTGCCTTCATCGTGGTTACCTATGGCGGCAACTATTTTTGCTATGTCCTCCGCATCCGCGCCAAGGCGGTCAAGTATCCTGAACGCCATTACCGCGCCGCTCTGCGCGTGGTCAATGCGGTTTATAACGTTGCCTATGTCGTGCATATAGGCTGCTATCTGCGCAAGCTCTATCTCCCGCTTGTCGTAGCCCAATGTGGAAAGTATATATGCGGCCACGTCCGCCGTTTTGCCAACATGGGCAAAGCTGTGCTCCGTGAACCCAAGCTCGCCCAGCGATGCGTCCGCCATGCGGATATAAGTCTTAATGGACGGGTCGGCCTTTACCTGCTCAAGAGTTATCATTGACATTCTCCGGTTTCATATTCATTTTACCCATATATAATAACTCATTTTTCTTAGTTTGACCATATGCGCGCCGCACGTTATAATATGTTTACAAATATTGTAGGAGCCGCAGCATTATGAAGATAACGCGCTTTGCATTGGGCATACGCTTCGCCGCCATGGCGGAGCAGCCGCATAAGGAATTCGCAAGGAAAATATTCGAAGGCATATTCTCCGTGCTCACGTTGAGCGAGCTGGAGGATCTCACTTTATACGGCGGGGCGGATCCGTTCAGTCCCGCGAATGCCGAAGGCGAGGAGAGCGACGTTTACCTTGTTGTGCTCATGGGCGGCAAGCTGAAGCAGATGCGCAAGGTTTACCATGCCATTGCCGATGATGCGGCGCTTGATATGTACATGGTGCATAACCGCCCCTTTGTTGAAAACAACCGCCTTTATAAGGTTGAAGGGCTGGACTACTTCGGCCAGGTACGCCCCAACGGCCGCATAGAGGGCGGGGACGGAACGCTGGACGGCCTTAGCGTGCCGAAAAAGCGCGGCCGCCGCAAGCCTGTAGGCAAGGGCATAAGGGTAATGCTCGCCCCTGCGGATTACGAGCGCCTGACCAGCACCGATGCAATAAAGCGCATGACCGTTGCCGCGCGCAGGCATTTTCAGGGCGTTAAGCTTGCACCCTTCCCAATAAATGACGGCGGTGAAGGCTTCAGCGCAAGCATAGTTACCGCAACAGGCGGCGCGGCAAGGAAAATAGCCGTAACCTCCTGCATGCTGGACGGCAGGCGGGACGCATATTACGGCGTTGTCAGCGGCAGAACCGCCGTAATAGAAACCGCACAGGGCTTCAGCGCGGGCGGAATATCCTCAATAGGCGTTGGCGAGATGCTGCGCCGCGCCCTTGACGAGGGGCTGAAAAGCATAATAATAGGCGTGCACGATGCCCAAATGGGCGATGGCGGCATGGGCTTTGCCCGCGCGCTTGGCGTGCGCTTCTTCGATAAGGACGGCGCCGAGCTTGACGCTTCGCGCGATACGCTGCCGCTTATTGAACGGGCGGAGGCGGACTATATTCATCCGCGCATGGGCGAAGTGAAGCTTCTTTGCATAGATGCTTCCTCACCCGCGGACGCGATAGCGGGCATGGACAGGCTAAACGCCGCGCTTGGCGCCGCATTCGGGCGGGAGATTGACCCCTCGCTCGGCTTTGCGGGCATAGTCTGCGCGCTGAGCGGCGGGCGTTACAGCCGCGATTACGACGACCTGCTCGAAGCCATAAACTTCAATAAGCTTGCGCGGAATACCGCGCTCGTGGCAACGGGCTGCTCCGCGCTCGATACCGGGGCCATGCAGCCGGGCAGGCCGATGTATTGCATAGTTAAGCGGTGCGCCGCGCTGAAAATCCCCGTTGCAATGGTGGTGAACCAAATAGGCGACGGCGCGGCGGAGCTGTATTCAATAACCAACGCCGGCATAATGACAATAGGCTCCTCCGCTTCGGACACTCCGGAGGAGACCGTTAGGAAGTTCGACAGCGCGGCGGACAGAATGTTCCGCTTTATAAGAATGGGGCGCGATGTTGAAAAGATAGGCGCGCCCAAGCAGCCAAAGCTTAAGCCGTGGCTCACGCTGCTTATAGACAGTTGGAAAAAATAACCGCGTGCGCAACGCGCGCATGCATGATAGAATAATAAAAATTCGCCTATTTTGGCGAAGCGAGGGGTTTAACAGTATTGAGTAAGGGTATTAAAAAGGCGGCGCTTGCGCTGTGCATATTCGCGTTCATACTTTCGGCGCTGCCCGCGCCCAATTTGGCGGCGGAACCGGCGTCCCAAACCGTGCGCGTTAAGCTATCTACCAATAACGCAACGGCTATCGCCGTAAGCGTAAAGGGCGAATATTTCATAAAGGAATGCGGCCTTCTGCTGCCAAGCGGCACGCTTACATTGCGTTCCAATTTCAACGGCACCATTTCAGCCGTCCATTCAACATACGGAGAGCTTTATTCGGGCGATACAATCTCCCTTATGCGCACGGACATGCAGCCATCCGCGGGCTATCTTTCGTTCAATTCGCGCCGCTACCTTGGCCATCTTTACGCCCGCGCCCTTTCAAGCGGATATATTCAGCTTGTGAACGAGGTTCCCGTTGCGCATTATCTTTACGGCGTTGTGGCGTACGAAATGAACAACCTTTACCCGCTGGACGCTTTGAAGGCGCAGGCTATAGCCGCCAAATCCTATGTGCTTTCAATAATTGCGGAAAAGCCCAACGCAAGCTATCATATAGGCGATACCTCGGCCGATCAGGTGTATAAGGGCTATAATTCAAGCTATACAAACGTTATCGAGGCCGTGGATTCAACCATATCAGAAGTGCTCACCGTGAACGGCAGAATACTGACCGCGTATTACAGCGCCTCAAACGGCGGGGAGACAACCGTCCCCGGCACCGCCTGGCCCGGCAAAAGAATAAGCAGCGCGGGCTTTGCCGTTGCGCTTGATCCTTACGACACCGCCAATTCATTAAGCCTGAAGGAAACCGTTACCATTCCCATAAACGGCCCCGGGCAAATATCGCAGCAGCTTTACGATATGCTCATAGCCAAGCTTACGCAGTACCGCGGCATACAGGCGCAGGGGCTGAACATGATACGCAGCGTTGAGCTGAGCGACCCCAAGGGCCGCGGCGAGCAGCGCAGCATGACCACCATGACAATAGTTGTGGACGGCATATTCGCAGGCGAAGTGGAGCAGAATATAACGCTTAGGTTCAACGTGAGCGAGCTTTTGCTTTACCGCGTATGCACAAACAGCAATCTGCGCAGCTATTGGGGCGAATATTCATCCGACGGCAGCACTTACACCATATATCATGTGCGCTGGGGTCACGGCGTCGGCCTTAGCCAGCGCGGGGCGCAGCAGCGCGCAAGCCAGGGCGAAAATTACCGCAGCATACTTGCTTTCTATTACCCCGGCGCGACGCTTGCAAATTACAGCATAACAATTCCCGCCGCCCCTGCAAAGCCCGGCGAGCCCGACCCTACCCCCACGCCGGAGCAGACCGCAAATCCCACCCCAACGCCCGATAGCGGCGGCACCGTGGGCATGATAAGCATTGGCACGGGCGTTACCACGGCGCGCGTGAATATTCGCCGCGGTGCGGGCACAAAGTATGAATCCCTGATGCTGATGCCAAAGGGCACCAAGCTGACCGTTTATGATTACGACAACGGCTGGTACTATGCCGAAATTGACGGCAAGGACATAGCGGGCTTCGTTATAGGCGATTATGTCAAATTTACCGCCGCGAAGAATGACCCTGCCCCCGCACCCACGGCTGAGCCTTCCGATACGCCGGGCATAAGCGGCACGGTGGACATTGGCACGGTTACGGGCAGCGGCGTGAACCTGCGCACGGGGCCGGATACGTCCTATGCTTCCATAAAAAAGCTTGATAAGAACACGCTTATAATAATACTTGGTACAGAGGGCAAATGGACGCGCGTTGTGGCCGGAGACAACGAAGGCTATATCCACAGCGACTATGTTAAAAAGACCGGCACCGCCGTTATTGATTCAAACGAAACGCCAAGCGTGCCTAAGCACGGAGAGGGCGAAACAACGGGCAGCGTGAATCTTCGCGAAGGGGAAGGCACGAACACGAAAAAGCTTGCGGTGCTGAAAAAAGGCACCAAGCTTGAGCTTATAGCCCTTTCAAACGGCTGGTATAAAATAAGCTGCGCCGCGGGCGAGGGCTACGTCAGCGCGAAATATGTGCGCGTAATCACCGCCCTGCCCGAAAACGGCGCGGATACGGACGAAGGCAAGGATGCCGAGCCCGAAGCCCCCTCCGCAATAGGCACGGGCGTTACCACGGGCACGGTGAACATGCGCGAAAAGGCGAACACATCGGCCAAGATTTTGACCAAGCTGAAGCGCGGCACGGAGGTTACGCTTTACTCCCTTTCAAACGGCTGGTACGAGGCCGAATGCGGCGGCAAGCGCGGCTATCTTTACGCAAAATACGTTAAGAAAACGGCCGACGCCGCGCCGTCTCAGCCCGAAACGCCGGAAGCTCCCGAACCCCCTGGCGTAACGCCGGAAGGCGACGGCAAGGGCAGCACAAAGGTGGAGCTTGCATCCGGCAAAACCAACGCCAAGGTGAACATGCGCACCGGCGCGTCAACGTCCGGCACGGGCGTGCTCGGCACGCTTGCCGCGGGAACAAAGCTGAACATATTGGCGGAAATGGGAGACTGGTACTATGTGCTTTACGATGGGCGCACGGGCTTCTGCGTAAAGGCATACGTCAATGTTCTGTCCCAAGGGACGGTTGGCATATATAAGGGAGATACGGCAATAACCCTTATATCCGCCACAATAAAGTCCAATGTGAACTTCCGCACCGGGCCGGACACGACATACGCCATAATACGCCGGCTTAATAAGGGCGACGCCGCAATGGTATACATGATAAACGGCGGCTGGTGCCTTGCAAAGTGCGGCGATGATTACGGCTTCATCAGCAAGGAATACGTTAAGCTTAGATAACAAACAGAATAAACCAAAGCATAAAAAGGCAGCGCAATACCCCCTCCGCGCTGCCTTTTCCGGCCTTTTTGAAAAGGCCCCGTAGTGGGATTTACCCCTCCCGCACTGTAACGCATGGTGGTGACATGCGCCGATGCATATGATACGCCAAATGCGGTGCAGTATGCTGAACCGTGTAATAAAGTGCTGTTTTTATGTAATTTTTTGCATTTGCTTGACAATGGCCTGCTCCGTATAATACCATTGAATCGACAAATATTCCGTATTTACAGTCTTGATCGGGGGTCAATATGAGCAATTTTGCGATTTCAATGGTAGGCAACGCAATAATAGGCTTTTTGATGGCGGCATTCGTGCTGTCCGTATTAAAGCCGCGGTTCAACTTTGCGCTTACGGCAGTCATAACGCTGTTCGTTGTGTTTTACGCCAGCCTATACGGCATGCTGCTTTTGCCCGCGAACACGCCGCCGCTTATAAAAATGAGCATAGGCATAGTGTGGGACACTTGCTGGGGATTGTTCCTGTTTACGGATAAGCGTATGAAGGTTATTTTAAGCGTAAGCCTTGTGTTCATGCACGAGGCCATCTGCGAAGTTATGACGCAGCTTATATTCAACGTGCATTACACAAGCTCCGCCGAAGTTTACAGCTCTCCTCTTAACCTTTTAACATGGTATGCGATATACATAATAATGTTCGCAACGCTGCTGTTCCTTTCAATACTGGTAATAAACCGATCTTCGGACAGGCTTACCTGGCGCGAACTTATTTTGTTTGCCATATTCCCCATCGCGCAGGTGGTAATGAGCATGTGGATACTCGATCCGCCGGATGCGGACAGCGCATATATTGCCCGCATAGGCACGATACTTTTCTGCATAGCCAGCGACGTTTCGCTTTACCTTGCGGTGCGCGGAATGTCCCAGCGGGCGGAGCTTAAGCTGAGCAACGAAATGCTGAGCGAGCAGATAGAAAGCGAAAAAACGCACTATGCCGCGCTGGTAGATCAATACGAAACGGCGCGTTCCCTGCGGCACGACATTGCCAACCATATGTATACCATTCAGGCGCTGCTTTCAAGCGGCGATACTGAGCAGGCCGCAAAATACGCCGCGGAGATAATACCGCGGCATACTTTTTCATCCACGCTCGGCCAATGCGAAAACAGAATAGTCGATGCATTCATGGCATCCCGCCTTGAAAAGCTGAAGGACAGCGGCATAAGAATAGAAACCGATATTGCGCTGCCGTATGAATCCCGCATTGCAAACGCGGATATGATAATCGCCCTCGGCAACATGCTGAACAATGCCGAGGAAGCCTGCCGCGCGGTGAAAGGCGCGGAGCCGTTCATACGCATATGGGCGCGGGAGGAAAACGGCTGCTGCACAATAAGGATGGAAAACTCCGCCGCCGCGGCCGATACGCGCAAAAAGGCGCGGATACACGGCCTTGAGCGCGGGCTTGGCACGGGCATAATAAACAACATTGCCCGTCAGTACAACGGCACGTTCATAACCGGCACAAAGGGCGGCGTGTTCAGCGCGGCGCTCACCATGCAGGTGCCGGCGGAGACGCATGCCGAGCAGCATACGGAGGGAGCAGAATGCTGAACATAGCCATTTGCGATGACGATGCGCTGCACGGCCGCCATACAGCGGCGCAGATAAGCGCCCTTGACGGGTTTGCCGCGGCGAAGCTTAGCCTTTTCACAAGCGCGGATAATTTGATATACGCCATAACGGAGGATAACTACGCCGTTGACATCGCGGTGCTGGATATTCAGATGGAATCCATGGACGGGATAGAGCTTGCAAAGCGCATAAACGAGCTTGCGCCCGAATGCCAGGTTATATTCCTGAGCGGACATATAGAATACGCCTCGAAGGTATATGACGCGGAGCATGTTTTCTTCGTGCTGAAATCGCAAAGCGAAACCTATCTTAAAGGCGCGCTTGAAAAGGCCGTGCGCCGCCGCGAAGGCGCCAAGGCGAACTATATCGTAATAACAAACGGCGCGAACGCGCAGCGCATACCGTGGGACAGGGTGCAGTATTTGGAGCGCGTATTGCGGCGTACAAGGGTTGTAGCGGCGGACGGCGAATACTGGACAAGCGCCGCGCCGAAGGAGCTTGTGGCGTGGCTTGACGAAACATGCTACTGCCGCTGCCACAACAGCTATTATGTAAACACGGCCAGCCTTGCGGCAATGCTGCCGGGCGAATTTATACTGAAAAGCGGCGCGCATATACCCATAAGCCGCAGCCTTTCGCGCCAGGCGAAGGAAACTTTCCTATTCGCCGGGCCGCGGTTTGGCGGTTGAAACGGCGCGGCGCGGTATGATAGAATAAGGCATAAAGCAATTATGAAAGGGGCCTGCCGCCATGGCGCGATATACACAGCGGTTAATGATGAACGGCTGCACGAGATAGCGGCATGTGCCGCTATGCGTTCCTCGGCTTCTTCCTCAAGTTCTTTTGGAACGGAATGGATGACGACATAGGCAAAAGCGTGGATTCGCTCTGGGAGCTGTTTACGGTCTTTGTTGAGAATGCGGTAGGTTCATCGGCTAAGTAAAACTAAACTACTATGACCAAAACGGCCTCCCTGCATATGCGGGGAGGCCATAATGAAAAATTCCAAGGGGCGGCCTTCATGCGCCTTATTTTGCAAGCACAAACACCATGCCGTCCTCCCAAAGCTCCCCCTTATACGGAACGGAGGACTTGGCGGACACGAATTTCAGCTTGTTGTTATCAATCAATTCAAACGTCCATTTGCATGTGCTGTCCGCAAATTCCGTTTCCAGTATCACTTCGTTTCGGTTTAGCGTCATTGTGCCGGACGGTTGATACGATACGAGTATATCCTGAATGACCTCAATTCGATTATCTTCCCCAATAAGAAGATAGGGAACGGCCATATCGTCCTTTTCGGATTGTTCGGGTATATACCGCCCTTCGTCCAAAGAAAAGGGGGTATTTTGGCATCCGAACATAAGCGCCGCAACGAGCGGCAGAATAAGTATCAACATTCGTTTCATCATAAACACCTCCTGATAAGCGTTGAAATAGACTTGGCATATGCAATATATCTGCCCTAATAATTATACAATGCTTGCGGAGGGCGCTTCAACACCCGTTTAATAGGGATTGTGTAAATTTTCCGTGAACTGCGCCGTATGGAGCGAGAAAAGCGCAGCCGATATATTGCCGGCCGCGCCTTTGGCGAACGTTGCTTTGCGGGAGAGTCTATCCGTTTTGCTGCTTTTCCTTTATTTTTCGGTTCATCTTCCTTACCTGCGCCTTGATATACAGAAAAATGCAAAGCCATATTACGGCGGCGGAGCCCAACGCAATCAAAAGCCCCTGCGCTACACTTCCTATGTCGGATTCCATCCAGCCTGCAAAATACGCCGTAAGCAGATAGACCGCCGTGCCTATAACCATGTGTATAAGCGTCCTGAGCCACAGGGCAAGCCGCTCGTTTTCGTAAATCAGGGAAGGAACATTGAAGCCCAATGATATTACGATAAAGCAGAGCGCGCTAAGCTGCCATTCCTCACCCGTTCTCGCCGCAAAGAAAGCGTTTGCGCCGCCCGCAAAAGCAGGGGCGATGAAAAGCATTGCAACAAAAACGAAGCAGCCCATGCCAACGCCCGAGTGAATCTTTTTAAGTAATTTCTTCACCATATATGCCTCCTTACAGTCCAAGGTATTTTTTGAAAGCGGGCAGATACTTACGCGAGATGCACTCCTTACAGCCGTTTTTTAGAACAAGGAGCATAAGCCCGCCCAATGTCGGTTCAACATGGTCAATACAGCTTAGGTTCGCAAGCGTCCCTTTGGATATCCGCATAAACCCTTTCCCGAGAATCTCTTCAAATTCGTAAAGCCGCTTGCCGCCGTCATACCGCTTTGCCTTGGTATATACGGCCGTCCTTTCGTTTTCCGCCCGAATCATGTATATTTCATCGGGGCGAAGCACTATTATGCTGTCGTTTTCCCTTACGGGGATCACGTCGGGCGTTTCCTTTTCCAGCAATGCCGCCGCGCGGCGTATTTCGGACGTTATATCGCCTGCATATATCACGGCATACGGCTCCTTTAATTCGGGCAGCACCTTTATTTCCACCTTCATGGGTATCACCTCGTTTCCTTTGCCCTTGTAAGCATATTATAAAAGAAATGCTCCGTTTTGTCCCGAATTCATCGGTAAATGGCCGATTTTGGCGGGTAAGCTGCAGCCCGCGCGGAGTAATATATAGGCAGGCAGGCGCGGCTGCGGCTTTTCCGTTCCCCAAACAGAAAACGCTTCGGCGGTTATTTCCCCGTCCGAAGCGTTGTTAGCGTTATATGTGTTGAGTTTAGGGCGTTTGGCCGTCAGGCGTGAATCAGTTCCAAAGCTTATCGGTATACACGCCCTTTTGTTTCAGCTCTTTGAGCTTCTGCATAACAACGGGCTTGTCGTCCTTATGCGTTACGCCGAACCATGCGTCATGCGTGGGCTCAACATGCACCCGCACCTTGCCCGCCTGTATTGCGCTGCAAACGGCAACGGGCAGCAGATCCTCGTACTTCATGGGGTTCTTTTCAAGGCCGGCGGCTATGTTGGCGCGGAAATTATCGTCCAGAATATCAAATATGCTGTTTGAAAATCCCCAGCAGTTCATGGATACGGTGGTTCCCTTGGGTATGGCTATGGTGGTGCCGTCGTCCTCCGTGGCTACCGCGCCGCAATCCGCGCGGGCAATGCGCATACGCTCGACTATCGAGGTAAGGTAGCCTTCGCCGTTCACCCGGCATACGCCGCGCGTGACCTCGCCGTTTTCGGGCAGGGTGTTTTCCACGGGATAGCCCACGGCAAGGTGCTCGTTTGCGCCATGCTCGCTTGTGAGGAATTTATAAAGATGCTCAAACGCCTCCGGCCCATAATAATCGTCCGCATTTATAACGGCAAACGGCCTTGTGCCCACGGCGGGACGCGCGCAAAGCACGGCATGGGTGGTGCCGAGCGGCTTTTCGCGGCCCTCGGGCAGGGTTATGCCCTCCGGCAGCATATCGAGCTCCTGATAAGCATAGCTCACTTTAAGATATTTGGATACCCTGTCGCCAATGGCTGCGTGGAACGCGCCGCTTATGTTTTTCTTAATAAGGAATATCACCTCGTCAAAGCCGGCGCGGTGAGCATCGAACACGGAAAAGTCGATTATTATATGCCCTTCTTCGTCCACGGGGTCTATTTGCTTAAGGCTGCCGTAGCGGCTGCTCATTCCCGCCGCCATTATGACCAATACCGGTTTTTCCATTCTTTGGTTCCCTCCTGATTATTTTGGCTATATTATACCATTTATGCTGCCGCGCGTCATCCCCAAAGCAGCACGCGCAAAATGCCCATTATAAAAAGGTGCACCGGATAATAAACATAAAAAAACTTGCCCATGCCCTTCCACTTGCCGCGTTCGCCGTTATAAAGCCGCAGCAGCGGTATCGTAAGGCAGGTAAAAAGCTGAATAACGCCGTATATTTTATCAAGGAATATGAAATACACCGCGGCGTATGCGGCGCCCCATATCATCATCCAAAGCATCTGCTGCTTAAAATTGCCGCGCGCGTTGCCCATGAAAAGAATTGCAACGGCGGCTACGCAGCTCCAGTCCGACGGGAAGGTTATTGCGCACACGGCGAAAACTATAACGGCCTTCAGCCAATGCGGCAGGCGCTTTGAATCGTTTATCCTGAGCAGCACCAGGCCCCACGCCAGCGACCACGCAACGCTTGTTTGATTGAATACGCTATCCTTCAGCGGAACAAACGATATGCCGAAGCAGAAATTGTACGCAAAATGCGAAACGAGCGCCAGTATAAACAATCTAAGCGTATATTTATTCACATCATGCGTATAATGATAGCCTTCCACTATGAAGAACCACATTATGGGCGCGGTCAGCCGGCCCATTATGTGGCAGGCTATTGCGGCGGGGTTATGCGAATACCCGGGCCAAAGCGTCCATGCAAGGTGGTCTATCGTCATTGCGGTTATGGCTATAAGCTTTAATTGGTTGCCGTTAAGGCCGCGCCGCGTCAATGTGCTTTCCATGCGTTTTTTCTCCGTATAAGCAAAAATATCACAGGGATTTTACCACATGCGGCGCTTTGCTTCAAGTATGCAAAAAGGGCAGGTCTGCGCCCGCCCTTTTATGCTTTATTTAAGCCGTATGTGATTTTTGAATTACATGCCTTCCACTATGGTGGCAACGCCCATGCCGCCGCCTACGCACAGCGTGGCGAGGCCGTACTTGGCATTGCGGCGCTTCATCTCGTAAAGCAGGGTCACGAGTATACGGCAGCCGGATGCGCCTATGGGATGGCCCAGGGCTACGGCGCCGCCGTTTACGTTTACCTTATCCATGTCGAAGCCAAGCTCGTTGGCAACGGCAACGCTCTGCGCGGCGAAGGCTTCGTTGGCCTCGATAAGGTCTATGTCCTTCAGCTCCAGGTTGGCCTTCTTGAGGGCCTTGCGGGTGGCGTACACGGGGCCGATACCCATTATGCTGGGATCTACGCCGGCGCTGGCGCCGGTAACTATCTTGGCAAGGGGCTTTACGCCAAGCTCCTTGGCCTTTTCGGCACTCATGATGACCAGGGCGGCCGCGCCGTCGTTAATGCCGGAAGCGTTGCCCGCGGTTACGGTACCGCCGTCGCGCTTGAAGGCGGGCTTGAGGTTGGCAAGCTTTTCCGCGGTGCTGTCCGGACGGGGCTGCTCGTCTACCTTGAACTCTACCATTTCCTTCTTGACCTTTACCATTACGGGAACGATTTCCTCGTCGAACTTGCCGGCGGCGGCGGCTACGCCGTATTTATGCTGGCTGTTGGCGGAGAATTCATCCTGCATTTCGCGGGTCACGCCGAAGCGCTCGGCCACGTTCTCGGCGGTGATGCCCATATGGTAATTGTTGAAGGCGTCCCACAGGCCGTCGTTGACCATAACGTCAACAACCTTGCCGTCGTTCATCCTGTAACCGAAGCGGGCATTGGGCAGAGCATAGGGCGCAAGGCTCATGTTCTCCATACCGCCTACTACCATAACGTCCGCATCGCCGGCGGCGATCATGTCCGCAGCGAGGTTGACGCACTTGAGACCGCTGCCGCAAACGTTGTTGACGGTCAGCGCGGGTACGCTCTCGGGCAGACCGGCCTTTATGGCGGCCTGGCGGGCGGGGCTCTGGCCAAGACCGGCCTGCAGCACGTTGCCCATCAGCACTTCGTCCACGTCCTCGGGCTTAATACCCGCGCGGCGAACGGCTTCCTTTATAACCAGAGCACCAAGCTCCACAGCGGGGATGTTAGCCAAACTTCCGCCAAACTTGCCTATAGCGGTACGGCAGGCGCCTGCCAATACGATTTCCTTAGCCATTGTATTTTCTCCTTTATATTTTTGTTATTTCGAGCGGTTTTATAAAAGCTTACGCTTCAAAACCGGTCATGTCCATCTTCTTGAGCTCGGGCCCGATGATAAGATCGGCTTCCGTAGCAGCTATTATCTGCTCCAGCGTGAACTCGGGATTGTATTCTATAAGCTCAAGGCCCTTATCGGTAACGTTCATAACGCCCATTTCGGTAACTATCATGTTTACGCAGTTTATCGCGGTGTAGGGCAGGCGGCACTTCTTCAGTATTTTGGGATTGCCCTTGGCGGTATGCTCCATGGCCACTATGACCTTCTTGGCGCCGACCAGCAGGTCCATTGCGCCGCCCATGCCGGGCATCTTCTTGCCGGGGATTATCCAGTTGGCAAGGCTGCCTTCTTCGTCAACCTCAAGGCCGCCCAGAACCACCGCGTCCACATGGCCGCCGCGGATAAGGGCAAAGGAATCGGAGGAATCGGTGAATGCGCCGCCGAGTACCACGGAGGAGGGGCTGCCGCCCGCGTCAACAACATGCATGGGATCGGCATGCTCGGCATCGGGCGCGGGACCCTGACCGACTATACCAAGCTCGCTATGAACGGTAACATGAATGCCCTCGGGCAGATAGTTGGTGCACAGCACCGGCAGGCCTATGCCAAGGTTGACAACCATGCCGTCAGTGAATTCCTGCGCAACGCGCTTAGCTATAAAGGGTTTGATCATGCTTTTTTCCATTTTATTTGCCCTCCCTGACTACGATATAGTTGACCAGTATGCCCGGAGTCATAACGTTTTCGGGCTCAATCTCGCCAACCTCAACAAGCTCTTCGGCTTCTACTATTACAAGATCCGCCGCGGTGGCCATCACGCGGTTGAAATTCTGCGCGCTGCCCTTGTACCATACGTTGCCGGCCTTGTCCGCTTTGTATGCGCCTATCAGCGCAACGTCTGCGCGCAGGGGCTTCATTACCAGGTAATCCTTACCATCGTAATTTACCTTGCCGCGTACCAGCGGGCTGTCCTCTACCAGGGTGCCTACGCCGGTGGGGGTGATAACGCCGCCAAGGCCTGCGCCGCCGGCACGGATCATCTCTGCCAGGCTGCCCTGGGGAACCAGGTCAACCTTCAGTTCGCCGTTGGCCCACTTTTCAACCGCTTCAGGGTTGGTGCCAAGGTGGCTGCCGATATAGCCTTCTATCTGGCCGTTATGTATCATTTTTGCCCAGCTGTAATACTCGTCGCCATCGGGACCGTTCAGCTTGGACGAATCGTTGTGAATGGTATGGAAGTGACCCTTGTTGCTCTTGGACAGGGCATCGATGATGGAGAGCGCGCTGCCGCAGCCAACGAAGCCGCCCATCATGATGGTAGCGCCATCAGGAATGAGATCGACAGCCTGCTGCGCAGTGATGATCTTGTTTTTCATAGAATCCTCCGTGTAAGTTTATGATTTAGGCCGCGCGAACGCCGCCCATAGTTATGGGGTTATGCGTATAATCCCGCACAGAATAATTTTACGCCACGCGCGGGCTAATGTCAAATAATTCTGGGCATTTGTGGCGAAAAAGTACATATTTATACATGGATTTGTGGATACAATCAATAATAAACGCAAATTTCACATTTATATCCATGTGCCGTCTTTTTTTTGAAATGGAAAACGGTTATAATGCTCATAATGAAGCTATTATAAATTTGAAAGGAGCATCAACGTGAGCGTAAAAGAACACGAGCCCCCAAAGAAACCGCTTATATATTACTGCACAGTCGCATTGGTAGTGCTGCTGCTGCTGAACATCTTCGTTTTCCCGCTCATATTCGAAAATCAGGTTGCAGAGGTAGGCTACAACGACTTCCTTGCAATGGTTGATGCGGGCGAGGTTGAGGAGGTTGCCCGCGACGACAACGCAAAAACCATAACCTTCACCGCGCGCACAGGCAAGGACGGCCGCCTGCGCTATTATCAAACCGGTATTTGGCCGGACGATACGCTGCTTACAAGGCTTGAAAGCGCAAACGTCAAGTTCGCTTCCTCCATACCCACGCAGGCTTCACCCCTGCTTACAATACTCATATCATGGGTGCTGCCCATACTCATATTCAGCTTTATAGGCAAGCTGATAATGGGCCGCATGGCGAACGGCGGCGCAATAGGCAACGCGATGAGCTTCGGCAAGGCCAATGCCAAGATATACGTTGAGGCGCAGACCGGCAAAACCTTTGCCGACGTTGCGGGCGAGGACGAGGCCAAGGACGCATTGCAGGAGATAGTCAACTTTCTGCATGAGCCTGCAAAGTACGCCGAAATAGGCGCAAAGCTGCCCAAGGGCGCGCTGCTCGTTGGCCCTCCGGGCACGGGCAAAACGCTGCTGGCCAGGGCCGTTGCGGGCGAGGCAAAGGTGCCCTTCTTCTCCATTTCCGGCTCCGAATTCGTTGAGATGTTCGTGGGCATGGGCGCGGCTAAGGTGCGCGACCTTTTCAAGCAGGCCGATGAAAAAGCGCCCTGCATAGTTTTCATAGACGAAATAGACACCATCGGTAAAAAGCGCGATTCCGGCTTCAGCTCCAATGACGAGCGCGAGCAGACGCTCAATCAGCTTCTTACCGAGATGGACGGCTTTGACCCGCAAAAGGGCGTTGTTATACTCGCCGCGACCAACAGGCCCGATACGCTTGACCCCGCGCTGCTGCGTCCGGGCCGTTTCGACAGGCGTATTCCCGTTGAGCTGCCCGATCTAAACGGCCGCATAGCCATACTGAAGGTTCATTCGCGGGACGTTAAGATGTCCGGCGATATCAACTTTGAGGTGATTGCCCGCGCAACCAGCGGCGCAAGCGGTGCCGAGCTTGCCAACATTATAAACGAAGCGGCTCTGCGCGCGGTAAAGCTGGGACGCGACACGGTCATTCAGGAGGACCTTGAGGAAAGCGTTGAGGTTGTTATTGCCGGTTACCAGCGCAAGGGCGCGGTTGTATCGCCCGAAGAAAAGCGCATAGTGGCTTACCATGAAATAGGCCACGCGCTTGTGGCGGCAAAGCAGAGCAACTCCGCCCCCGTGCATAAGATAACAATAGTTCCCCGCACCAGCGGCGCGCTCGGTTACACCATGCAGGTTGAGGAAGGCGAAAAGCTGCTGATGACAAAGGAGGAAGCCTTCAACAAGATAGCCACGCTCACCGGCGGCCGTGCCGCGGAAGCCGTTATATTCGGCTCCATCACCACCGGCGCATCCAACGACATTGAGCAAGCCACCAAGCTTGCCCGCGCCATGATAACCCGCTACGGCATGAGCGACGATTTCGGCATGGTGGCGCTTGAAACCGTGAACAACCAGTATCTTGGCGGCGATACGAGCCTTGCCTGCTCCGCCGAGACAGCGGCAAAGATAGACCGCGACGTGGTTGCCATGATAGGCGACGCCTACAAGAAGGCCGAAGCCATAATAAAGGAAAACCGCACCGCGATGGACGCCCTTGCCGCCTACCTCCTCGAAAAGGAAACCATCACCGGCGAGGAGTTCATGGACATACTCAGCAAGCAGGAACAAAACGCATAAACACATAATTGTAAAATGCAATATGGCCTCCCGAAAGGGAGGCTTTTTTATGCCGTAAATACATACGCGAAATTGTATTATCCTTTCATTGGGAAAACGTTGACACAATATATTGCAATGTGTTACCATAAGCTCATCGAAGAATCCAAGTAACCAAGTTGACATTTAGACCTTAGATTTAATTGCTGCCCGTTCCCTAATCGGAACGCTGTTGACCTTTCAGGCTCGTTATATATGGGGGAGTGTTTTATGCTATCCATGCACCTGCGCCAGCTTTTCCGCAAACCAACGCGCACAGCGCTATATTTGGCTGTGCTTATTCTGCTTACAGCCTTCTTCTGCACAAGTTTGAATCTATATAAGGATAGCCAGTATAATCTTCAGCTTGCAGAGAAAACGTTTCACACCATTGCGGTTATGGATTTATACGCTGATGTAGATATAAACGGGAATGTAGTATCGGAGTTAAAAGACGCAAGAGACTACGCAGGGTACCGCAGAGTTACGGTAAATGGCTACGATATAAGTCCCGTGGTTTCGGCACCGAGTGTGCTTGGGTATGATTTACGCACAAGATACGGGGCATACAGCGAAAACAATATAGCGAAGAAATACAACAGTTATGTACACAGAATTACACCATTTTATAAAGAAGATGTTATTCGCTTCAAGATTGGCATTGACGCTAATTCGGTGCTTGATGCGTACAATTTAGGTTCATATATCACGCTGAATTTAACGGATGATGGATTTGCTATTCCCGAAATAATGAACAGAGGATTATTCACTGATGATGAGCATATTAGCTACATAACATTTGTGCCGGAAATAACATGGACAGCCACAGATGCTTTTCTAAATAAAGGTGTGGGGTATGCGCGAATAAGCATTTCTATTGATGTTCCGGATAGTGTTATCAATAAGTACTCCAACGAATTAACAGCGCTGAAGTTTGATTTCGAAAACAAAGAATATGTATATATAGAGCCTGAGATTGAATATATTGGCATAACGGAAATGACAAAAGCCGATGGCTTTGATGAAACAATGAAGCCGGTAGGAATAAACGGTGTATCATGCATTGTTTTTAATTCTGATGCCATGTTTGATACATATTCATATTTTTATTCTAACCGCATTGGCAATGTTGGAGAATATGTGCGCGGTACACATACTAAAGCCCATCCCTTCTGGCTTTATAAATATGAAGATGTAAAGAACAGCCCCGAATTATCCGAAAGGTTCAAGCAAATCAGCCGTGCGTATCATATAAATTCACGTTCTTTCTGCGTCACAACGACCAACGATGTTACGGGTGTTCCTGCTTTTAACGTTGGAAATATGTACATGAAGGACGGACGAATCATCTCTGATGAAGAATATGATTCCGGTGCAAAGGTTTGCATGATAAGCAAAGAATTAGCCACAATACAGGGCTGGGACATAGGCACAAAGATAGATTTCAGCTTTTATGAATACGGTTACTTCTCTAATTCAAGCGATGAACTTAAGCCCCGCTACACCTACACCTCCCCCGACCGCTTTTTCGACAGCGGCGAATATGAGGTTGTCGGCATATACGACGTGCGTCCCATGACAGGCAGCTCGACCATATCCGAGGCCGCGATAAGCGTCCCCTGGAACACAATCTATGTCCCCGAAAAGTCGCTTGAGAATGCCCCGGCTGAGGAGGACAGACCCGTCACGGGCGCGCTGCTGACAATATGGCTGGAGAATGGTAAGATTGAGCCGTTCATAGAGCGCA
>OOIG01000022.1_pt1 | contig 154370 bp, 120 predicted proteins | sample 1692091 | NCBI WGS metagenome assembly OOIG01 (sample SAMN06348188, study PRJEB24527) | human gut metagenome | biome: human gut; feature: ankylosing spondylitis patient; material: feces | host: Homo sapiens | place: China | collected 2015-10 | reverse complement strand
CGAGGCCGAGCGCAAAATGGATTCTAAAAAACACCTTGCCAAATAGGAGCGTCAGCACGAGGCCCGCCTATCCGATGCTCCGAAGGAGCAGGATAAGCGGGCCTCAAGTGCGAGGACGTTTTTAAGGGGATGCCCCCGGGTGGCCCGGACAGACCGATCGGCGATGTCTACAGGTACTCGATTTGAGCGCCCTCGGTGTCGCACGTCAGAATATGCGTGTCACACTTGGGGAACTGCTCACGCAGCTTGACCTGCAGGAACTTTGCCACGATGGTGTCATCAGTTACGGCCATGAGGGTCGAGCCGGAGCCACTGATCCAGATGGTCTTGGCGCCGCCGTTAAGGCAGGTGTCGCGCACAGCGTTGTAGTCGGGAATCAGGCGGCGACGATAGGGCTCCTGGATGCGGTCGTCATTAGCGGCGGCAATCAGGTCCAGGTCACCAGTCTCCAAACCGCGCGTCATGCCGGCGATGCGGCCCATCTGCCACACGGCGGTGGAGAGCGGGATCTCCTGCGGCACGACCTTGCGCGCCTCACTCGTGTGTACTTCGTAGGGCGGAATCACGGTAATAAAACGCAAGCGATCGCTCACCTCGTAGCGAAGGCACTGGGGGAGCGAGTCGGTCGGCGTAAAGGAGCAGACGGCGCCGCCTAGGATAGCGGGGGCGACGTTATCGGGGTGGCCCTCGACCTCGGTGGCAATGCGGACGAGCTCGGCGCGGTCGACGGTGTGGCCCGTTAAAGCGGCGGCGGCCATGATACCAGCGACAACGCAGGTGGAGCTGGAACCCAGGCCACGAGCGACGGGAACGTCAGTCTGAATGTCGATGGCGACGGGGAAGGCCGGCTCGCCCCATGCGGCCAGCGCATCCACAAAGCTCACGTAGACTAGGTTGCTCTCGTTTTGGAACTCCTCGGGGCAGCCCGTGATGGTGAGCTTGTCGGCGCGCTCGAAGGTGAAGTGCGAGTAGAGGCTGACGGCCATGCCGAGGGTATCGTAGCCAATGCCCAAGTTGGCGCTTGTTGCTGGGACGGTGATCTTGATCATGGGAATCTCCTGGGCGGTCTGCCTGTTTAGTTCGCTGCTCGGGCAGTCCTGGCTCGCTCGGAAAGCACATTAAGTGCTTTCCGGCTCGTGCGGAACTCGCGACGAACTAAACAGGCAGACCCGCATGTCAGTTCGCCATCATCCCGAGGGTTATCTGATGAAAGAAGGTGCGCCGGCTTTCGCCGGCGCTTAATAAGGGGTTTTAGTTGGAAGTCATCTTTTTTGCTGCAGACTCTACGTAGTTGGCCATATCGGCTACGTCGCAGACGTCTTCGAAACGGACGGGTTTGGACTCGAGCTCGGCGAGCTGGGTCGGGGCGACCGTGTTGGTGGCCTGCTCGAGTACACGCATAGCCTCAAAATCATCCTCGGGAACGTTGAGGCCCAGAGCGTCGCAGCAGGCGCGCGGGAACTTGTAGGGGCTGGCGGTCGAAAGCAGCACGCGGGCCTTGGCGCCCTCGGCGGGGGCGACCTGCTCAAAGACGTGATAGCCGCAAGCGGTGTGCGGGTCGATTATGTAGCCGTTCGCACCCCAGCAGCTCTTGATGGCAGCGCGGACCTCGTCCTCGGTGGCCCAGCCGCAGCCAAACACGCTCTGGATCTTGGCCAGCAGCTCGGCGGTCACCTCGTAGCGGCCGGTCTGTGCCAGCTGCTCCATAAGGCCGGCAACAAGCTCGCAGTCGCCATTGGACAGGAAGTACAGCATGCGCTCCAGGTTAGAGCTGATGAGGATGTCCATCGACGGCGAGATGGTCGTGAAGAACGGACGGTTGCGATCGTAGACGCCGGTGGTCAGGAAGTCGGCAAGCACGTTGTTCTTGTCGCTCGCCACGACGAGCTTGGCGACGGGCAGACCCATGCGCTTGGCGTAGTAGCCGGCCAAGATATCGCCAAAGTTGCCGGTGGGCACGCAGAACTCTACGGCGTCGCCAGCCTCGATAGCGCCGGCGCGTAGCAGTTGCGCATAGGCGGCAAAGTAGTAGACGACCTGCGGCACCAAGCGGCCGACGTTGATGGAGTTGGCGCTCGAAAGCACGGTGCCGGCGGCCTTCAGGCGCTCGGCCAGTTCCTTATCGGCAAAGATACGCTTGACGGCGCTCTGGGCGTCGTCAAAGTTGCCGCGGATACCGCAGACGGCGACGTTTTCGCCCTCCTGTGTGGACATCTGCAGGTTCTGGACGCGGCTGACCTTGCCCTCGGGATAAAAGACGGTAATGCCCGTGCCCGGGGCGTCGGCAAAGCCGGCGAGTGCGGCCTTGCCGGTGTCGCCCGACGTGGCGGTGACGATCATGATGCGCTCGGCGCCGCCGTCCTTGGCGGAGGTGCGGGCCATGAGGCGGGGGAGCATCTGCAGGGCGACGTCCTTAAAGGCGCTCGTGGGGCCGCCAAAGAGCTCCATCACATAGGTTTGAGGGACGTCGGTGCCCGGCGCTGTATCGAGTTTGACGAGCGGTGTGACCTCTTCACTTGCGAACGTGCCACGATATGCCTCGTCGACACACGCCGAAATTTCTTCGTCCGTGTAATCGTTCAGTAACATTCCCAACACATTTTGAGCGATTTCAAAGTACGATTTATCTGCAAGCGAGCTGATATCGACCTGCTGGGTGCCAAGCTCGTCCGAGACAAACAAACCCCCGTCGGGAGCTATGCCGGTGCGGATTGCCACCTTACTTGAGCATGATAAAGTGCGTCCTCGTGTACTATGATAAGTTCCCATATAACAGTGCTCCTCGGATACCTTGGTCCCAATCGGTGAACCCATGGTATCAGAGCGCGCAAAATAGGTTCGCAGAGGCTTTTTAGAAAGGTAACCTCCAGCCCATGATTAAGATTGCCAAGTTTGGCGGCTCGTCGGTCGCCGACGCCGAACACTTTAAGAAAATCAAGGCCATCGTCGATGCCGACCCGGCTCGCCGTTTTGTGGTGGTTTCCGCCTGCGGTCGCCGCTTTAAGGGCGACACCAAGGTGACCGACCTGCTCTACCTGGTTAACGCGCACGTTAAGTACCACGTGTCGTGCGAGGAACTGCTCGAGGACATTGGCCAGCGCTATTTTGATATCGCTGACGAGCTGGAGCTCACCTATCCCATCCGTGAGGAGTTTGCGGCCTTTGCCGAGCGTGCTCGCTCCGGTGGCTACTCTACTGAGGAGCTCGTAAGCCGCGGCGAGTACTTTACCGCTCGCCTGATGGCTGAGTACCTGGGCCTACCGTTCCTGGACGCCGCGACGGTCGTGGCGTTCCATCACGACGGTACGCTCAGCATGAATCGCACCTCCGAGCTGGTGCAAGAGTACGGTCAGCAGGGCGGCTTCGTTATGCCCGGTTTCTATGGCGCGACGCGTGAGGGCCAGATCAAGCTGCTCGATCGTGGCGGCGGCGATATCTCGGGCTCGATCCTGGCCAAGTGCCTGGGCGCCGACCTGTACGAGAACTGGACCGACGTTTCGGGCTTCTATTCTGCCGATCCGCGTATTGTGCCCGAGGCTCAGCCCATTGCGCGCGTTACCTACGAGGAGCTGCGCGAGCTTTCGTACATGGGCGCAAGCGTCCTGCACGAGGAAGCTGTGTTCCCCGTGCGCGAGGCTGGTATTCCGCTGGTCATCAAGAACACCAATGCGCCGCAGGACCCCGGCACCATCATTAGCGAGACGGCTGATGAGGGCGAGGCGGAGCCCATCATTACCGGCGTGACCGGCAAGCGCGGCTTTGTCGCCATCAACGTTGCCCGCGACCGCACCAAGCCGCGTGTCGGTTTTATGCGCCGCGCGCTTTCGGTCTTCGAGCGCTATGACGTTTCCGTCGAGCACATGCCCACCGGTGTCGACCGCTTTGGCGCCGTGGTGCAGGAGCAGGACGTGCACGACTCGCTGTACTCGCTCGTGGGCGACATTCAGCAGGAGGTCGAGCCGCTCGAGATCGAGGTCGTTGAGGGCTTGGCGCTCATCGCGACCGTCGGCCGTAACCTGCGCGGCCGCGCAGGTATCTCGGGCCACCTGTTTGGCATGCTTGGCCAGGCCGGCGTGAGCGTGCGTATGATTTCGCAGAGCTGTGACGAGATCAACATCATTATCGGTGTCGAGGAGAAGGACTTCGACCTGGCGATTCGGACCATTTACCGCGCCTTCTCCGATGAGAACGGCATTGTGAAGGTCTCCGACCTGGAGGCTCCCGCGCCGGTCGATCCCGTCCCGGCCGCGCTCAAAAAGTAGTGACTGCTCGGTAGGTTTTTGGGTCATGTCTCAAAAATCTACCGTGGGGCGTTTCGTTTCGGTTTCGTTTCGACGGGGCGGGTTTCATATCCGTCCCGTTTTTGTATAAACTGGGCAAGACTATTCAGCCTGCTCGGCGTGCGGGCAAAAGCCACAACCTTAAAAGGGGGAAGCATGAAACAGTACACGGTTGCTATTTTGGGCGCGACGGGAGCTGTTGGCACCCAGATGCTCGAGTGCCTCAACGAGCAGGAGTTTCCGGTTGGCAAGCTCAAGCTGCTGGCGAGCGCGCGCTCTGCGGGCAAGACCGTCGAGTTCCGCGGCGAGCAGGTTGTGATTGAGGAGGCTTGCCCCGAGGCTTTTGAGGGCTGCGACATCGTACTCGGCGCTGCCGGCGACGATATCGCCAAGGAACTGCTGCCCGAGGCCGTCAAGCGCGGCGCCGTCGTGGTCGACAACAGCCATGCCTTCCGTCTGGATCCCGAGGTGCCGCTGGTCGTGCCCGAGATTAACGCCGATGACATTAAGTGGCACCACGGCTTGATCGCCAACCCCAACTGCGCGACTATCATCGGCCTGGTTCCCACGTGGCCGCTACATCAGCTCGCCGGCGTGAAGCGCATGATCGTGTCCACGTATCAGGCAGCTTCGGGTGCTGGCACTCCCGGTATGGCCGAGCTCGAGGCTCAGCTGGCCGCTCTGGGCCGTGGTGAGGAGATTCCCGAGCCGCGCGCCTTTGCCGCCCAGCTGGCGAGCAACCTGATTCCGCAGATTGGCGGCGTCAAGGAGGAGGGCTTTACCTCCGAGGAGATGAAGCTGCAAAACGAGGGCCGCAAGATCATGCACCTGCCCGAGCTGCGCGTGAACTGCACCTGCGTGCGCGTGCCCGTGCTGCGCTCGCACTCCGAGAGCATTACGCTCGAGTTCGAGCGCGACATTACGGTTGAGGAGGCCCGTGCTGCGCTGGCCGCCGCTCCGGGCGTCAAGCTGGTTGACGACATGAGTGCCGAGGATGCGCACGACCGCTTCCCCATGCCGATGGACACCTCCGACCAGGACCTGATTTGGGTCGGTCGCGTGCGCCGTGATATCTCGAACCCCGAGGCCGCACGTGGCATTACCTTCTGGTGCTGCGGCGACCAAATCCGTAAGGGCGCGGCAACCAACGCTGTCCAGATCGCTAAGCTGCTCTGCGAGTAGGTTGACCTGTCCGGCGGGGGCCGGGTTTAGTTTTCAGAACGTCCTCGACCATGTGTGGCGCCTTGTCCTGCTCCTTCGGAGCCGCGGACAAGGCGCCACACTGGTCTGCGGAGTGTTCTGAAAACTAAGCCCGGCCCCCGCTTGCGGTGACGTTGCTGCGAGCGGCTTGCGATGGGGCCGTTGTTGGTTGGGGCCGCTGGGCTGATATGGGAGCACGTGGTTGTTGCGGGGCCTAGTCCCGGCGGCGGCCTCGGCGCTTCGCGCCTGCCGCCTGGGTCTACTGCGGGGCCGTGGCGGCAGCGGCGGCGCTTCGCGCCTGCTGCTTGGGGTGACTTTGGGCTTGGTGCGAATTGAGGTCTAATACTTTCCCGAGAAGTGAAGGACCTTATTTGGACCCCCGAAGCATTGGCATATTTTGACCGCTATTTCCTGCGGTTTTGCAGCGCGAATCCTGCGGTTTTGCGGTCTAAAGGTGTGGATGCTCCGGGACTTCGTTTTTACTCGTTCACTTCTCGGGAAAAGTATTAGAGCTCAGCTGGCGGGGGTACCGCCCTGGCGTCGAAGCCCCGCGTCTTCTTCGCTTGATTGGGAAAAACAGCCTCGCTGAAGTAATTGCGAGCCCGCCCGGACGTATCTGCGGGGGTTGTCTGCACAATTCGCGGTATTATGTTGCGGAGTTTTGAAAGGAGCCGCTGGTGGTCACGACGACGTTTGCTTCGCCTTTGGGCGAAATCCTGCTTGCCGCTGATGGCCGCGGTCTGACGGGGCTTTGGTTTGAGGGGCAGGAGCACTTTGGCTCCACGCTTCTCCGTGAAGACTCCGAACATGTTGAAGGCGTCGATGCGGTTTCCGGTACTGGTGGCATGTCGTCGGTGAGTCCGGCAAATGGTGCGGCCTCTTCGGTGCTTGAGCGTTCCTGGGCTTGGCTGAATGCTTATTTTGCAGGGCAGGAACCTCGGTTTACGCCGCCGTTGCATATGATCGGCACGGCGTTTCAGCGTGAGGTTTGGTTTGAGCTGCTTTCGATCCCGCGTGGCGAGGTCGCTACGTATGGCGAGATCGCCCAGCGTGTTGCGGCTCGACATCGTGTGCCGGGAAATGAAGCGCCCGTTGTATCTCCTCGCGCGGTGGGGGCTGCGGTCGCTCGCAACCCTATTTCGATTATCGTGCCGTGCCATCGCGTGGTCGCGGCCGACGGATCGCTCAACGGATACGCCGGTGGACTGGATCGCAAGGAGTGGCTGCTGCGCCTCGAGGGTGCCTATCTATAAGCTGCAGGCGGCCGCAACGCCCATGCGGCAAGCGCGCTCGCTGTACGGGCGTTGTTTGCAGGGCGAGATGTGAAGCCGCCCGTTCCTTAAGTCCGACTAAGCTATAACCTTGCTTTTTTAAATATGCTCATCGACCTGCTAAGGCAGCACTAAGGCGAGTGCGGGTGCGCTATTATCGGCGCTCACGGAGCGCTTGGTGTTCTTGGCACGCATGGACGAGGGCTCGGCGGGCTTTACCATGGCGTCGATCGATCTTTCGGAGGCGGTGAACAAGACGGCGGCGCCGTTTAAGTCGGTGGCGGTCTCAGGCGGTAAACGCCTGTCGACGTCGATTGCGACCGGCGTGCGGACCCATGCCGATGCCGCGGCGGTGGCGCAGGTGGTTGAGTTGCTACTGGACAACGCCACGCGCTATGCGAGCGAGGGCAGCGTGATTGAGCTGAGCCTGTGCGCCGTTTCGCACGGCAAAGGCAAGGGCGCCGCCGAGCTTGTCGTATCGAACGCCGTGGACGAGCTGCCCGAGGGCGACCTGGACCGATTGTTCGATCGCTTCTATCGTGCGGATGCGTCGCGCAGCTCCAAGACGGGTGGCTCGGGCGTGGGCCTGTCCGTGGTGCGTGCCATCGCCGAGGCCCATGGAGGCGCCGCCACCGTATCCGGTCACGGCAACCAGATCACCTTCACCGTTTGCCTTTAAAACCTGCCAAAAAGGAACAGGTTTATTTTGGCAGGTTTTATCTGGGGAAACGTCCGCAGGAGAGGGCATGGGCGGTGTGAACATATGCATCTCTACCTGCTAAAATATAGGCATCGTTATTCGGCTCCTGAGTGGAAAGGAGACGGTCATGCAGTACGAGATCGGCGGAGGGGCTTTCCCGGTTGTTACGTGCAACCTTAGCGATGGCGAATCCATGATCACCGAAAGCGGCGCCATGGCTTGGATGACCCCCAACATGGAAATGTCTACCTCGGGCGGTGGCATCGGCAAGATGTTCTCCAAGGCTTTTTCGGGTGAGGCATTGTTCCAAAACATTTGGACCGCGCGTGGCGATGGCATGATCGCGTTTGGCTCCTGCTTCCCCGGCCGCATCGTGCCAATCGAGATCGGTCCGGGCAAGAGCTGGATTTTGCAGAAGCGTTCGTTCCTTGCCGCGGAAAGTGGCGTCGAGTTGAGCATTCACTTTAACAAGAAGGCAAAGGCCGGCGTCTTTGGCGGCGAGGGCTTTATCATGCAGAAGCTCACGGGCTCGGGTGTTGCTTTTGCCGAGATCGACGGCGACCTGGTTGAGTACGAGCTCGCTGCTGGCCAGCAGATGATTGTGGATACCGGCAACGTGGCCGGCTTTGAGGAGACCGTGAGCATCGACGCTCAAATGGTCAAGGGCGTCAAAAACATCATGTTTGGTGGCGAGGGCGTGTTCAACACCGTGCTCACCGGTCCCGGTCGCATCTGGTTGCAGACGATGCCCATTTCCAATCTTGCGGCAGCAGTGGCCTCGATGACCAACAACAATAACTAGTCCGCATAGGATAGCGCGCGGCGGGCTTACCCTGTCGCGCGCTTTTTTGCTGGCAAACGCCTCGCTTATAGAGTGTGGCTGCGCTGCTACAGCGAGCGTCGTCATCTCGTCACCCTGATAGCTTGCGGCAAGCGTGGCAATGAGGAGTGAGAATTTGAGTGCTCAGTCCCAAGTCATAATGGCGGCCATGCCAACAAGCAAAAACGAGTTGCCGGTGTCACGGAAAGGCGGGCGTCGGTCGATTCCACGTGAGACGGCTGTGCCGATCTGCACGGCCGCCCCTGCGCGTCCCGCGCTGCCCCCAAAGAGGTACGTTTCCCCTTATAAAACCTGCCAAAATAAACCTGTCCCTTTTTGGTCGGTGCGAAATGGGTAATACTAAAGAGTTATCCGACCAGATGGGAATTAATCGATGGCCTATATCGAATTCAAAGACGTCATCAAGGCATACGGCGAGGGCGATGCCCGCATCCACGCGCTCGACGGCGCGAGCTTTACGGTCGAGCGCGGCGAGCTCGCCATCATTTTGGGTGCTTCGGGTGCCGGCAAGACCACGGCTCTCAACATTCTGGGCGGCATGGACACGGCAACTTCTGGCACCGTGACGGTGGACGGGCGTGACGTGAGCTCTGCCAACGAGGCTCAGCTTGTGGAATACCGTCGCGCCGATGTTGGCTTTGTCTTTCAGTTCTACAATCTGGTCCCTAACCTGACGGCGCTTGAGAACGTCGAACTCGCGGCGCAGATCTGCCCCGATTCGCTCGATGCCGAGCAAACGCTTCGCCAGGTTGGCCTGGGCGACCGCCTCGCTAACTTTCCGGCGCAGCTTTCGGGCGGCGAGCAGCAGCGCGTATCCATCGCCCGCGCGCTGGCTAAGAACCCCAAGCTGCTTTTGTGCGACGAGCCTACGGGTGCACTCGACTACAAAACCGGCAAGCAGATCTTGCAGCTGCTACAGGACACTTGCCGCAAGCAAGGCATTACGGTCATCATCATCACCCACAACTCTGCGCTGGCGCCCATGGCCGATCGCCTGATCCGCTTTAAGAGCGGCCGCGTGGAGAGCGAGACGATCCAGCAAAATCCTGTGCCTATCGAGACGATCGAGTGGTAGCGCCCATGAATCAGGACCGCCAAAACAGTCAACGCCGCGACGCGCAGAACACGGAGCGCGAGCAGGATTTTACGACCTACCGTACCGCCCAAAGCTCAAACGATATGGTGCCGACGGTTTTTCGCCGTGGCATCTACCGCACGATTCGCGGCAGCCTCAAACGCTTCTTGTCTATCGTTGTGATCACCGCGCTTGGCGTGAGCGTGATGTGCGGCCTTAAGGCGGGCTGCGAGGACCTGTGTGATTCGGTCGACGCCTATTTTGACCAGCAGAATGTCTATGACATCAACGTGCAGTCGACCTATGGTCTGACCGGTGACGATATTGCCGCGATCCAAGAGGTCGATGGCGTCGAGACGGCCGAGGGCATCTATACCGAGACCGCCTATACCGCCGTGGGTACGACGCGCGAGCGTGTCGTCGTACAGAGCCTCTCCAAAGAGAATATTGACCAACCGGTGCTAGTGCGCGGCGAGCTGCCCGAGACTTCGGGCGAAGTGGCAGTGACCTCACGTTTTTTGAAGGCTTCGGGCAAGAAAATCGGCGATACGGTGAGCTTTGCCGCCAACGATGCGAGCTCGTCGAACCAAAGCGCCAAGGACCAGTTTGCCGATGGGGACTACACCATCACGGCCGAGGTTCTCGATCCTACCGACGTGAGCTCCGACTCGACAGTCAACGCCTTTCGCGCTGCTTCGACTGCGGACTACAAGTTCTACGTGAGCGAGGATGCCGCGACATCTTCTTCCTACTCCGCTGTCCACGTGGTCGTCGAGGGAGCCAAGAGCCTCAACTCCTATTCGGATGCCTACTCGGCAAAGATCAATGAGGTCAAGGGCAATATCGAGAAGATCCGCGAGGAGCGTGAGAAGGCGCGCGCCCAGGAGCTGACGGTCGACACACCGGCGAGCTTGGACGCAGCTGAGCGTCAGGCGAATATGGTCTTTGGGATCGAGCAGGACAACATCAATCGCATGGCCGAGGGCAGCGACGAGCGTGCGCAGGCGCAAGCCGACCTGGACCAGCGCCGTGCCGCCGCCGACCAGCAGTTTGCCGATGCCCGCGCCGAGCTCTCTGACCTGGGCGAATGCACCTGGTACATCCAGGACCGCGGCAATATCGCAAGCTACTCGAGCGTCGAGAGCGATAGTTCTTCGATCGAGGCCATCGCCACGGTGTTCCCGTTCATCTTCTTTATCGTCGCCGTGCTTATCAGTCTCACCACCGCCACCCGCATGGTCGAGGAGGAGCGCACGCTTATTGGCCTGTACAAGGCGCTCGGCTATTCACGCGGGCGCATCCTGTCCAAATATGTGGACTACTCGCTGTGGGCGTGTCTGATCGGTGGCGTGCTCGGCAATATCATCGGATTTGTGGGTCTGCCGCTGTTCTTGTTTACGGTGTTCGACGACATGTACTCGCTGCCCCAGATGCTGCTTTCGTACGACATCGTGTCCTCGATCGTTTCGGTGGCGCTGTTTGCCGTGGGCGTGGTGGGAGCCACGATTATCGCCTGCCGCCACGAGATGGCCGAGACCCCTGCCTCGCTCATGCGCCCCAAGGCTCCGCGCGCCGGCTCGCGCATTCTGCTCGAGCGCATTGGCTTTATCTGGCACCGCATGGGCTTTTTGAACAAGGTCGCTGCACGCAACCTGTTCCGCTACAAAAAGCGCGCCTTTATGACCATCTTCGGTATCGCTGGCTGCACGGCGCTCGTGATCTGCGGTATGGGCATCCGCGATACGTCGGTGGCGCTTTCGCCCAAGCAGTACGGGCATATCACGCGCTACGACCTGCTGGCGGTCGCCAATCCCGACGATTTTTCGCAGACGTGCGCGGCGCTCGACGAGCGAAGCGCAGCCAAGGATTCCGACGTGACCGTGACTTCGACGCTGCCGATTATGACCGACAACGTCACCTTTACATTTGGCGGCAAGAGCGAGACCGTGCAACTGATCGTGGTGCCCGATGACCGCGCGAACGACCTGGACGACTACGTGTGTCTCGAGGACGAGTCCAAAGAACTGCTCGCCCTGCGTGGCGGAGATGTGTATTTGAGCAAGAGCTCTCAGCTGGTGCTGGGGATCAAGCCGGGCGATACGGCACACGTCCAGGATTCGTCGCTCAATGTTGCCAAGGTCAAGGTCAGCGACATTTCGCTCAACTATCTGGGCAACACGCTTTACATGACGCAGAGCACCTATGAGCGCGCATTCGGTCGAAGCGCGCGCCTCAACGGCATCCTTGCGCTGCTTAAGGGTTCGTCGGCCGATCAGATTGCGTTTACCAACCGTCTTAAGAGCGATGGTTGGATTACGCTGTCGAGTACCGCCGAGCATTGGGAAAACTATGAGGCAAACTTTACGATTATCAATTCGGTCGTGGTGCTTGTGACCTTTATGGCGGCGTGCCTGTCGTTTGTGGTGGTATTCACGTTGTCTAACACCAACATCTCGGAGCGCGAACGCGAGCTGGCGACTATCAAGGTGCTGGGCTTCCGTCGTGGTGAGGTACACCACTACGTTAACAAGGAGACGCTGATCCTCACGGCGATTGGCGCCGCGCTGGGCGTACCGCTGGGTGGTGCGCTGGCCGAGAGCTTTACGTACATCTTGCAGATGCCGTCATTGTACTTTGACGTCGAAGTCGAGCCGCTGAGCTACGTGCTTGCCGTGGTGCTTTCCTTCGGCTTTACGATCATCGTCAACCTCGCTACCAATCGCACCCTCAATAAGATCGACATGGTCGGCGCCCTCAAGAGCGCCGAGTAGCCTGCCAAAAAGGGACAGGTTTATTTTGGCAGGTTTTATCGGGGCAAACGCCGGACAACCATTAGGTGGCCCGGCGTTTGCCCCGTCAAACGGGCTTTCCATTTGCCTTTCATTCTATTTGGTTTTCGCTCGCAGGCGTGGATGAGAGACTCTCTTTGGCCTTCGAGATTGGGCTTGTATGGGTCGTATGCCACAAAATGGGCCTATCTACTACGTTTGCTACCACACCCTCGACCGTGACAAAGATTATGAAATTAAAACCGCAGGTAGATGGCTTGCCAGTTTTCGGAAAAGGCGGGTATGGTCGGCCCTCTCGAGTTAAACGTAGTAAATAGGCCCTTTTCTTGGCGCGCGGTCAGCTCAATGCTAATCTCCGTGCCGGAACTGACCCAGTTGTTTGTAAGTTGCGGTGATATACGGACTGTTTGGCGCTTTGGAGCTTCAAAACAGTCCCTATCTCACCGCAACTTAGGAGAAGGGCGGGGGCGGTTGGGTGCTGGTGGGTCGGAGCGTGTTAGGCCTGTTTGCGGTGCTTCCATTGTTTGCGGCACCAGCGCATGAGCGCCTTTATGACGGGAATCGTGATGAGGATGATCCATGCAGGATGGGGCTGTCCCAAACAGAGCCACATGTAGAGGAACCAAGCGATGGCGGCTGCCGGGTAGATGGCCTCGATCAGCTTAGACAGGTGGCGCCGATCGATGAAGTCACCAATCGCGTAGTAGACGGGAACCAGAAAGACGAGGAAAAGCCCCATGCCCCATGTGCCGTAGACAATGCCGAGCACCAGATAGGCGAGAGTGACAAGTGCGGGGAAGGGGAATTTGTTCCATGCACGTCCGACCTTGGTGTGGAAATGCTTGCCATGATGGTCGAGCTTGTCGTGTGCTTCCTTCCAGCTGGAAAACGTCTCGCCGTCGATGGTGACGGTGCCGTCGTCATTGGTGCGTACGCTATGTCCATCGTCCTCAAGCGTATCGATATGCACGCCGTCCGGCCCCACATGCACCTCTTCGCCCTTGCGCTCGTTGGTCACATGGATGCCGCTCCAACCAACATGGACTTCCTCGCCTTTATTGGGATCAATGACGTGGATACCGCGCGCGAGGGAAATATCGACAAGTGGCTTATCGCTGCAATCAGCGTGCTCAGTAGAAGCCTCAGCCTCTTCAGCCTTATCTGAAGCTTTGGTGCCGGCGTTGCTGTTCTGCGCCTCATCATCAGCCTGTGAGTCATCAGCGCTAGCCACCGCCTCCCCATACAGCAGCTCATCCAGCGACACGCCATACAGCGCGGCGAGCGCAATAAGGTTATCGGTATCGGGCGAGGATTCGCTGCGCTCCCATTTACTGACAGCCTGACGACTCACACCCAGCTGGGCGGCAAGCGCCTCCTGAGAAAGCCCGGCAGCCTTGCGGCGATCAACGAGCCGCTGCGCCATCGCAAGATCCATGGTGGTTCCTTTCGTTTGATGGTCGAATCGAATGAGCCGAGTATGCCGAGAACAACCGGTAGCGACCACCATTTCTAGTTAGAATCTGCCCCAACCCTACCGCAACTACCGGTAGCAATCCCTAACGACCAGCCATTTCAGGACAAATGTCAGTGCTACTCTCAGCTAAGAGCCTGCAACATCCCAAAATCTCAGCCCACGCACCCGCAGCAAGAAGACGAATAGCCTCGGCCTCCCTAGTTACCGCAGGAGGCCTCAGGGCTTACATCCCAAATCTTTCCGCAGGACGGAAGGACCCCGCCGCGCGAAGCGCACGGCGGGGTCCTGACATGTCCGAGGACGATTTGGGATGTAAGCCCTGGGGTCTCCGATGAGAGCAGTTTCGGCCGAGGCTATTCGTCGCCGAAGCTGATGCCCAGCGCCTTGGCCTCGCGTACCAGATCGCTCTGGGGGTCGACAAACTTGAGCTTGCCGGCGACCTCCTCGAGCGGCATGTGGCACATCTTGCCGTCACGCAGGGCAATCATGTAGCCAAACTCGCCGCGTAGGCAGCCAAGCGCTGCCTCGACGCCGCACTGGGTCGCAAAGATGCGGTCCTGGGCGTCGGGCTGGCCGCCGCGCTGCGTGTGACCGGGGATGGCGACGCGGGTCTCGCGACCGGTCTTGGCCTCGATCTCCTTGGCGATGTCGTACACGATTGACGGGCTCGTGCGCTCGGCGAGCTTCTTCTTGTACTCCTTCTTGGACAGTGCCGCGTCCTCCTTGGAGATGGCGCCCTCGGCGACGGCTACGATGGTAAAGCGGCTGCCGGTCTCCATGCGATGCTCGATGGTCTTGATGACGTTATCCATGTCGTAGGGGATCTCGGGAATCAGGATGACGTCCGCGCCGCCCGCGACGCCGGCATACAGCGGAATCCAACCGACCTTGTGGCCCATGATCTCGATGACAAACACGCGGCCGTGACTCGAGGCAGTGGTGTGGATGTCGTCGATGCACTTGGTGGCGACGTCGATGGCGCTCGTAAAGCCAAACGTCAGCTCGGTGCCCCAGGTGTCGTTATCGATGGTCTTGGGCAGGGCGATAACGTTGAGGCCCTCTTCGCGCAGGCGGTTGGCGGTCTTGGTGGAGCCGTTACCGCCCAGCATAAACAGGCAGTCGAGCTGCAGCTTATGATAGGTGTGGACCATTGCGGGCACCTTCTCGACGCCGTCGGCCTCGGGAATGTCCAGGCGCTTGAACGGCGTGCGGCTCGTGCCCAGGATGGTGCCGCCGCGGGTGAGGATGCCGCTAAAATCGGCGGGCGTCATGACGCGGAACCTGCTGTAGATAAGGCCCTGGTAGCCGTCCTCAAAACCATAGATCTCAATAGGCTCTTCGCTATTGGTCATAAGCGTTTTGACAATGCCGCGCATGGTGGCGTTGAGCGCTTGACAGTCGCCGCCACTGGTAAGAAGACCGATCCTAAGCATGATGAATCCTTCCGGGCAAGTTATAACATGCGCATAAGTTTACCCCCGCACACTGTTGATACGGGGGTAAAACGTGTTAGCTCAAGCGTATAGAAATGTAAACAACGCCAGGCGAGCGTAAAGTCGACGGGCCTGGCTCCTTACAGTGCGAATGCGTCGATGTCGCCCCAGTGGCGGCGCAGCGTGATGGCGGCAGCAGGCTCGGTGTTGTCAAAGACGACCGACCACTGCGTGTTGCTGGTGATGTCTTCCGGATTGGGCTCTTGCGCTGCAGCGCGTAGGGCCTTCCAAGCGACTGCCTCGTCTTGGGCGCCGGTATGGGCGTCGAGGACATCGGCGATTGCGGCGGCGCGCTCTTTACCATGGCCTAGCTCGCCATTCTTTTGGTTAGGCAGCACTTCGTCGCCATAGCAGGCGTAGAAGTTCGTAACCTGGGTTACAGGAGTCGCTTTGAAAGCGCGGTCCGGATCGCGCGGATCCCACTCTACTACGCGCGCGTCACCGGCGGCGTCGTTTATAAAGAAGTGGTAATCGCGTCCTGCCATGGCGTGCATGTCGTAGGCGGAAAGCAGGTCGACAGCTTCTTGCGTGGTGGCGGCACGGTCGAGCACCAGACGGATGGCGAGCGAGGTATTGATGACGGGGCGCTGCGTGTCCTGGTCACAGGGTTTGGAATCCAGGGTGAGCACGGCAATGGACACGCCACATTCGTTGACGCCGTCGAGCTGGGCAAACGGGCCCATGAGTGCGGCGGCGCGTCCGGCGACGGAGTCAAGCGGAGTGTTATCGCCCAGGTTGTTAAGGGCGGCAAACCCGATGGAGGCATAGCCGCCGCGTGGGTGATTGCGCACCAGCAGCGCCGAGGTGTCGTCCTTAAAGTCGTAATTGCGACCGGTACGCACGCGGCCTTCGGCATCTACGGCGACAAAAGCGCTGCAGGCAAACTGGGGCGCCTGGACATGTGCCGGCACACCGGGCAGCACCTGCGCCACCACGGCATCGATGTAGGCCTGGTCGTCGCGTACGCCGGCGGCGATGATGCGATCAAGATCGTAGTCGTAGGCGATGTCGATTGCGTACAGGTCATAGCCATCCGCGTAGCCGGTCAAGCGTTTGAGCGACGCGGCGGACTTGATTTGCTTGTGATAAACGATACCGGTGGCAGCGGCAAGGCCGACGGCGACACCCGCGACACCGCAGGCGATGGCAATGTTACGTGGCTTCATGACGGCTCCTCTCGTCCTGTTAGCGCAATTGTCGCAAAAGGAGCGCGGACATGATGGCTCAACTTGGTGAGCGGCGCGGAATTAAGCACGGAATGAAGAGTGCGGCGCTGGCGTGGCGGGGTATGCTGGAGGGGACCATCAACCCAGCGAAAGGGGAGAGCATGACGGATCAGGAAACGATCGAGCGCGTGCACGTGACGGCCGACGATATCGAGGCCTCCAACGACCTTATCGACTTTATCGAGGCATGCCCCAGCATGTTCCATACGGCAGCGACCATTATGGCCGAACTCGACGAGGCGGGCTTTACCTACCTGCCCGAGAACGCAGCGTGGGACATCGAGCCGGGCGGGCGTTATTACACGCAGCGCAACACCTCGAGCGTCGTTGCCTTTAAGGTGGGCGAAGACCTGGCCGCTACGTGGGGCGAGGACGGCGTTGCCGGCGACTATCATTTTCAACTCACGGCGTCACACAGCGATTCGCCGACGTTTAAGGTTAAGGCCGTGCCCGAGCTCGACGGCGCGGGCGAGACGCTGCGCCTGAACACCGAGGCCTACGGCGGCATGATCGACTACACCTGGTTCGATCGCCCGCTGGCACTTGCGGGCCGCGTGCTGGTGCGCGAGGGCGACCGTATCGAGAGCCGCTTGCTCGCTACCGAGCGCGAAGTTGCCATTATCCCGAGCCTTGCCATCCATATGAATCGTGGCGTTAACGAGGGCTTTGCGCCCAACCGAGCTGTCGACCTGTGCCCGCTCATCAGCGCCGGCGACCTTAAGCAGGGAGATTTTGACGCCCTGATCGCCGACGAACTGGACGTTGAGCCCGAGCAAATTTTGGGTCGCGACCTGTTCCTGGTCAATCGTCAGGATGCACGCATTTGGGGCTGGGCCGACGAGTTTATCTCGACGCCCAAGCTCGACGACCTGGCCTGCGCCTACACCTCGCTGCAGGCATTTTTGGGTGCCGAGAATGCGCACGACGTTTCGGTCTTTTGCTGCTTTGATAACGAGGAGGTTGGCTCCGAGACCAAGCAGGGCGCCATGTCGACGTTCTTGGCCGACGCGCTGCGCCGCATCAACGGGTCGCTGGGCTTCGATGACGAGTCGTACCACCGCGCACTTGCCGCTTCGATGCTCGTGAGCTGCGACAACGCGCATGCCGTGCACCCCAACCACGCCGAGAAGTGCGACGCCCGCAACCAGGTTGTGCTTAACGGCGGCATCGTCATCAAGGAGGCCGCCAACCAGCACTACTGCACCGACGCCTTTAGCCGCGCGGTGTTCCAGGCCATTTGCGATGACGCCGACGTGCCCACGCAGGCCTTTGCCAACAAGAGCGATATGGCGGGTGGCTCCACGCTCGGCAACCTGTCCAATATGCAGGCAAGCATGCACGCCGTGGACGTGGGCCTGCCGCAGCTGGCCATGCACTCGAGCTACGAGACCGGCGGCGTACGCGACGTGATGTACGCCATCCGCGCTCTCACAGCCTTCTACGAGCGCAACCTAACCATCAACGGCGCCGAAAGCGTGGAGCTCTAAAACCTGCCAAAAAGGGATGTTAATTTTGGCAGGTTTTATCTGGGCAAATGCCGCAATGCCAACAGCTGGACGGAATTGTTAAGACACCGCTGGTCGAGCAAACGTCAGCGAGCGACGTCCAGAGCGAACAAGTTGGCATGAAAAAAGGCGAGGCATTGACCTTCTGGTCATGCCTCGCCTTTTGAATGACAAATTGTCGTTCTGGACGTTGCGCAGTGTCGGCCGGTCCGCCGTTCGTAAGAACGGCGGAACCTAAAGGTGCAGTGCGCCTCGGCGGCTTTTGGTGCGCAGGATACGGCTATGCTTCAAAATGCTATACATGCTTTACGTATTTAACATAGTGTTTTATGATGATTTTGGAGTGGTAAGGAGGGATCATGACTACAACGGCCGCTCAGATCAACGTGCGTCTCGATGCCGATCTTAAAAGGAGCGGCGACGCTGCTCTCTCCAAGGCCGGTATGACGCCGAGCCAAGCGGTGCGAGCGCTCTGGCAGCTTGCAGCGTCGCTGGCCGATCGCCCCGGTGCGCTCGAGGATATCCTGCTGCCCAGTCGTGCCCGGGCGGAACAGCGCGAGCGCGAAAAGGCCGCCAAACGTAAGCTCGAGCTCATGGATCAGGGGTCGAAGCTGTTCGCTGCCGCTTGCTGTGAGTCGGGAATCGATATGGTCAAGGCTCAGCCATCGGACGACGAAGAGCTCAAACGGAATGCCTATGCGGATCGCTATGGCGAGGAGATGAGCTGGCTCTATGAGTGAGACTCCAAAGCGCATCTTGGTTGACGCCAACGTGTGGCTCGATTACTTCATTCCCTCACGACGTGGTCGTTCGGTGGCGATTGAGTTTTTACGCGATGCATGCACGGCACAGGTTGATTTGCTGTACGCGGCGACATCGTCCAAAGACCTGTTCTATTTGATTTCAAGTGAACATAAGGCATGGTATCGGCGAGAGCACGGTTCGCTTTCCCAGTATGCCGCTACGGTAGCGACTTCGCTTGCATGGGATTGTCTTAGCGTGCTGTCGCAGCTTGCCACGCCAGTGCCCTGTGACCTGAGCGACATCTGGATGGCGAGCAGACAGCGTGAGCTCCATAGCGATTACGAAGACGATTTAATCATTGCGGCAGCGATACGCGCTCAAGCAGATTTACTGGTCACCAACGATGTCAAGCTCTGTTCGCATGCTCCCGTCGCAGCAATGAACGTCGAAAACGCAAGAAACTATCTAACAACGCTTAAATAGCGCTAGACCCCTCTGGTCGAATAATGGTCAGCGAGAGTCCACAGGTAGGGCCGCGCCAGCAAAGCGCCGCAGGTTGAGCAAACGTCAGCGAGCGGTGTCCAGGGCGAACAAGTTGGCATGAAAAAGGCAAGGCATAGACCTTCTGGTCATGCCTTGCCTTTTGAATGACAAATTGTCGCCCTGGGCGGCGCGCAGCGTCGGCCGGTCCGCCGTTCGTTAGAACGGCGGAACCCTAATGTTCGATCCAGCAGCGCAGGGTCTCGCCGGCTTGCAGATGACGCAGGTTCTCCGCGGCGATGTCGACGACGTTGTTGAGCGTGGCGGCTAGGTGGAACCAGCCCGAGACGTGCGGCGTGATGAGCATGTTGGGCGCATCCCACAGGGGGCTTGTCTCAGGCAGCGGCTCGGGGTCGGTGACGTCGACCGCGGCGCCGGCGAGATGTCCCGATTCCAGAGCGGCAACCAAGTCGTCGGCGACCACAAGATCGCCGCGGCCGCCGTTGGCAAAGAAGGCACCCAGTTTCATCGCGGCGAAGAACTCGGCGTTCGCCAGGCCGCGGGTCTCGGGTGTGCTCGGCATAAAGGATGCAACGATGTCAGCCTCGGCCAGGCGCTCGGGCAGGGCATCCATGCCGTCCATGTCCTCAAACACAATGGGGTAGACGAGCGGATGGCGCTTGATGCCGCGGACGTGCGCGCCCATGCTGCGGCAGAGCGTGGCGAAGTGGCCACCGACATCGCCCGCGCCCAGCACCAGCACATTGGCGTTTTTGAGCGAGGTGACCGGCCCCAAATCCTCCCAGCGATGCTCGCGCTGCAAGTCGTGATAGCCGGGCAGGCGCTTCATCATGGAAAGGACCATGGCAAACATGTGCTCGCTCACAGCCTGACCGTAGGCGCCCACCGAGCAAGACAGTTTGGCGTCGGCCGGCACGGTGCCGGCGGCAAGGTAGTCGTCATAGCCGGCGGTCTGCAATTGCAGCAGCTGGAGATGCTCGCATGCCGTGAGCATGTCAGAGTCGATGTTGCCCAAGATCACGTCGGCGTCGGCGACCTGCTCGCGCGTGATGGCGTCGGCGCTCGTGTAGATAAAGTCCTCGCCCGGAGCGCTCGACTCAAGAATTGCGCGATGGCGGTCATTGACGGGCAGCAAAACCAGGATGTTCACAAACAGTCCTCTCCGCTCGACCTGCCAAAAAGGGACAGGTTTATTTTGGCAGGTTTTACCAGGTAAAACGCTAAAAAACGCCGGGCTTCGTGATGGTTAACATATCCATCGCGTAGCCCGGCGCATCCACGGCTACCAGCTGAGCAGTTCGTAGCCGTCCTCGGTCACCACGAGCTGTACCTCGCACTGGGCCGAATCGCTGCCGTCCTTGGTGCGCACGCACCAGCCGTCGCCCTTGCTAATCTTGATGTCGGGCGCTCCGGCATTGACCATAGGCTCGATGGTAAAGACCATGCCCGGGGCCATGATGGTATCCACATCGGGCGCCTCGGTGGTAAAGCCCACAAATGGGTCTTCGTGGAACTCCTTACCGATGCCGTGTCCGCCGTACTCGCGCACCACGCTAAAACCGGCGTCCTCGACGGTCTTTTGCACGGCCTCGGCCATAACGGACAGTGGCAGCCATGGCTTGACGGCCGCCAGACCCGCTTCCACGCTGGCGCGGGTGACATCGACCAGGCGCTGGCGCTCGGCCGAGACCTCGCCGATGCAGAACATGCGGCTCGAGTCGCTAAAGTAGCCGTCTAGGATCGTGGAACAGTCCACGTTGATGATGTCGCCCTCGTGCAGCACGTCCGTATCGCAGGGAATGCCGTGGCAGACCACATCATTGATCGAGGTGCACACGCTCTTGGGGTAGCCCTCGTAGTTGAGGTCGGCCGGCGTGCCACCGTGCTCGACGGTGTAGTCGTAGATCATCTGGTCGATCTGGTTGGTGGTCATGCCTGCGGCGATATGCTCGCCCACATAATCGAGCACGCCCACGTTGATGGCTGCCGAGCGCTTGATGCCCTCGATATCGGCGGGAGTCTTGTAGAGCGTGCGAGGCAGAACCTCCCAGCCTTCTTCCCACAAGCGCTCGAGGCGCTCATCAAAGGCGCTATGGCATTTCTTGTATTTCTTGCCGCTGCCGCACCAGCAAGCGTCGTTGCGGCCGGGCACGGGTCCTTTGTCATACATGGCTAACTTCCTTTCATCCGCAGCTAGTATAGCCCACCCGCAGACCAGCTCATTTGGGATGGGGCTAATTTAGCTGCTGGCGGGCGGCCGCGCTAGTAGCTCACCTGGCAGGGAATACCGAGGGCGCGCACGCGCGCGGCAATGGCGTCGAGCACCTCGGGCGCTGCTTTGGCAAGGCCGGCGACTGGTGTCTCGCGCGCGACCGTGTAGATGGTCGCCTCCTGCGGACGAATGCGCTCGAGCGCCGCGAGCCAAGGGCCGACGTACTCCTCGCCGGTGTTATCGAGAGACTTGCCCCGGTACTCACCGCTCAAAAACATCGTCTGGATAATGACATGACCGTTAAAGCCTGCGAACGTCTCGATCTGGTGCTCGACGTCATAGGGGCCAACGGGCTGGTCGAGCAGCTGGATAAACGCCGGGTCGACGGTATCGAGCTTAAGAATGTTGTCGTCGACCATCATGAGCGCATCGTGCACAGCGGGCTGGTCGGCGCGCGTGCCGTTGGAAAGCACGGCAATCTTGGTGTTGGGGGCTAGCTGATCGCGCAGCGCGACGGCGCCGGCGATGGCCTGTGGAAACTCCGGTGCGGCGGTGGGCTCGCCGTTGCCTGCGAAGGTGATTACATCGGGGGGCTCGCCCTCGGCTGCCATCTCGCGCAGCTTTGCCTCGAGCGCTTCGAGTACCACGGCAGCCGTGTTATACGGCTCATGGCAGGGGCGCTCGGCGTTGAGGCCGTTCTCGCAGTAGATGCAGTCGAACGTGCAGATTTTGCCGCTGGCCGGCATCATGTTGACGCCGAGCGAGAGACCAAGGCGACGGCTGCGAACGGGCCCAAAGATGGGGCTGGCATTCAAAAACGTAGACATAGGCATATGCTCCTCAAGACAATTGTGCCTAAGCATAGCATCGGCTCCAAAGCAAGGTGTGGGCTCTTGCTTTACAAGTTTCGTTTTTTCACGTCGCTCATGATGCCGTGCCATGAAAAGCCTCGGGTCGGGTACAGTTAATCTGTTAACAAGGCGTAAAGCAATGCGGGTCCATCCAACCGTGCTGACGTGCAACTGGATGAGCATTGATGATGGGGGCACAACATGGATTTTACGGTCGAGAATGCGGGCACCACGATTGCCTGTCGCGAATATGCCGGCCCGGATGTGTCGCCTGATACTCCTGCCTTGGTGTGCGTGCACGGCGCTTGTGTTGACGGCGTCTTTTTTGACGGTATCGCCCGCGAGCTCGCCTGTGACTACCGCGTCATTGCCTACGACCGCCGCGGCTGTGGTGGCAGCAGCGAAGCGGCAGACGGCAGCTATGATCTTGCCGCTCAGGCCGCCGACCTGCAGGCCGTGATCGAACACGTTGGCGCTCCGACAAATGTGCTTGCGCACAGCGCCGGTACGTTGGTGGCGCTGGAGCTTCTTCGCACTGAACCCCATCTCGTCGCCCGTGCGATTCTGCATGAGCCGGCTGTGTCGGCCGAAGGCGTCGGCATGGGCGCAGCTCCGGTTTTGCTCGATATGATTGCGGCTGGAAAGGTTTCAAGGGCGCTCCGGCTTTTCTTGGGAGCCCTCGGCGACTTGGACCCCGAGGCTCCTGGAACGACCGAGGCAGAAGCCAAGCATGCCCTGCGCAACGGCCGCAGTTTCATGGCAAACGAATACGGGATTACTATGACCTGCGTTCCCGATTGGGATAGCGTTCGCGCGTCGAAAACGGTGGCCGCCGTGCTCCTAGGCGAGCTCTCGATTGGCACGCCCCGCGAGGCTGGCACGCGAGCGGCTGCCGAATATCTCGATTGCCCTCTCGTGACGATCCCGGGCGCGCATAACGGTCTGCGCGATCGCCCGGCAGCGGCTGCCCGGGCTGTCCGTGGCATCCTGGGGCTCTAGCATCCGCAATAGCCAAAGCAGGCTTCATCCGCAAACGTTTCGGCCGTATTAACAAACGTGCTCAAAACCTCGCGTCTGCGGCTTCAATCGCGCCGTCTGCCAACTCATAAGAATGTGGCAGCATTCACGTGCTTACCTGCATCGGCAAGGTGTTACCCTTGTAACATTTGGAACCCACCGCTACCATGCGAAACTATCGAAAGGGCCCCATATGCTCAATAATCACGAGGTCAATCTAACCGACGAGGAGGCTGCCGCCGAGGTCGCCCGTGTCGCGAAGACCTACCCCGTGGTGCGTTTGCTGTCGGCCGATCAGATTAAGAGTGAGCCTAACTGCCTGCTCGCCGGTGATCGGTGTCCTTGTCTGCGTCAGTCAAGTCTTGAGGCTTTGGCAGACTCCGATGAGGTGTCGGAGCAACTGCTCAATGATGGCACTGAGTACCGCGCCCGTCTACGCCCTTTGAAGGTCGAGGGCGAGCCTCACGTCTTGCTGATGGTGCGTCCGATCGATGAGCAAGAGGCCGCAGAAGAGGACCTTGTCTACACCGACGTGCTGACGAATGTGCGCAATCGCCGATATTACGAGGAAAAGCTCCGTAGCACCCGCGTGAATGCCGGCGTTGCGGTGATCGACCTTGATGATTTTAGGGTCTTCAACGATACGTGTGGCCGTCATGCCGGCGACCTTGCGCTCGGTGCTGTGGCGACAGCCATACGCAGCGGAATCCGTTCGACTGACGAGCTTGTGCGCTATGGCTGCGACAAGTTTGTGGTTGTCATGCCCAATATTCCCTCCGATGACTTCACCCGTCGCCTGCATCAGGTGTCCGATGCCGTTCATTCCACGATTATTCCGGGCCATGAGTACGTGAGCTTGACGGCATGTGTTGGTGGCGTTCGCATTCATGGCGAGACGGTCGATGAGGGCGTTGGCCGCGCTGCTCAGTTACTGAGCCGCGCTAAGGCAAAAGCCGGTACGGTCGTGACCGATGCCGATTCCATCGAGGCCTTCCAAAGCGAAAAGCCTTTGGTGCTTATCGCCGATGACTCCGAGATGAACCGAGCCATTCTCAGCGAGATGCTCAAGGACGAGCATTGCATCCTCGAGGCCGATAACGGTCGTGCGGCGCTCGACATGGTCGACCGCTATGGCGATGAGTTGTCGCTCGTGCTGCTGGACATTGTGATGCCGGGCATAAGCGGCTTTGAGGTGCTGGCCGATCTGTCGCGCCGATCGGGTATCGATAATCTGCCTGTCATCATGATTTCGAGCGAAGATTCCGATGATGCGGTTCTGCGCGCGTACGAGCTGGGCGCCTCGGACTATATCAACCGCCCGTTTGACTCCCGTGTCGTGCGCCGCCGCGTAAGCAACACCATCCGCCTGTACGCCAAACAGCGCCGCCTGACGAACCTGCTGTCCCAACAGTACAACGAGCGCGTCAAGAACAGTCGCATGCTCATCGACATCATGGCCGGCGTCATGGAGCTTCGCAACGGCGAGAGCGGTAGGCACGTTATGAACATCGAAAAGCTGACCGAGCTGCTGCTTGGCTATCTGGTCCAGCGTAGCGGCACGATCTCCCTCGACAATGAGGAACGCTCCACGATCGCCCTGGCTTCGGCGCTGCACGATATCGGCAAGATGTCGATTGACGATGCGATCCTCAACAAGCCCGGGCGCCTCACGCCCGAGGAATTCGAGATTATGAAGACGCATACCACGATTGGCGCCAACATGCTGCTCGAGCTGGGCAGCCATCACGCCGGCAATGCGCTTATGGAATATGCGTACCAGATTGCGCGTTGGCATCACGAGCGCTGGGACGGCAAGGGTTATCCCGATGGCCTTAAGGGCGACGAAATTCCCATCGCCGCGCAGGTGGTTTCGGTGGCTGACGTGTACGATGCACTGACGAGCGTGCGCGTGTACAAGGACGCTATCCCGCACGAGGAGGCGATCCAGATGATCCTGGACGGTAAGTGCGGCACCTTTAACCCGCTGCTGCTCGATTGCCTGCTCGAGGTGCAAGACCGTATTGCCGAGACGTTGGCACGCCCCGCCGACGTCGTCGCGTTTCCCACGATTTAGTTTGACCAAAGGAGTTTTTAATCCATGATTTCCATGCGTGAGGCGTATGAGAAGATCGGCGCTAATTATGACGACGCGTGCGCTCGGCTGATGGGCGGGGAAATGCTTGCCCGCTTTGCCCTCAAGTTTTTGGATGACGAGAGCATGGACAAGCTGGAGGCTGCCATGGCGGCAGGAGACGCCGAGAGTGCGTTTATGGCAGCGCACACGCTCAAGGGCGTGAGCCAGAACCTGGGATTCGATAATCTGTACGAGCCGGCGGTCGTGGTAACCGAAGCGCTGCGCGGCGCCGATGCCGTTGACGGCGCCCGCGAGGGGATGCATGCGTTGCAGCAGCAATATGCGGCTACGATGTCGGCTCTGCGCGAGGCGGCCGAGTAAGAGGCTGTGAGCCTTGATGACTATGAGCGTGGATAATCTCCCGTTTTAGGCCCGGTGGCGGCCTCAAAGTGGGAGATTATCCACGCTCGTTCGATACGTGTCCAAAAATCCACGCTCACCTCTTCTGATTAGTGAATTGCCTATGCACACTGTCGGGGCTTTCCGCATGCAATCCATATCGTTGTTCGATAAACCGTTCGAATAACGATAGAGTCGATGAGGGTGAGTGTATGTCCAACAGCGTTCAGCGTATGGCCAAGGCGGGCGAAAATATCAGGAAGCTCGGTTTTTGCATGGCAGCCGTTTTTGCAGGGATGCTCGTCGCTTTTGCCGCGTTGGTTGTTTACGTGATCTGGTATGCGGTTGCAAACGTTGCTTCTGTCGATTCTTTCGGTGTCGTGACGCTTCTCGATGGCGGGTGCATCGTTATCCCAAGCGGACTGTGCATGGCGCTTGTTATGGGTATTTCGCTTGTCGTTCTGTGCGGGATCAGCCGTAACATCTCGCGAGGCGTCTCGCCCTTTACCAAGACGCATGTGCGGCTTATCCGTGTTCTCGCGCTTGCCTTTGCTGTTAACGCCGCGGTTTCGCTTGTTGGTGCCTATGGATCGGTCAATCTCACCATTGGCGGACTGGAGCTTTACATCGTGCCTCATTCCTTCGTTATTGAGATTTGCCAAGGCGCTACCTTTGATGCGGGGTCGTTTATCGGCGCAGTTGTCTGTTTATTTATCTCGGCGATCTGGAGTTATGCCTCGCTGCTCCAAGAGCAGTCTGACGAGCTTGTGTAGGAGGAAACATGAGCTATCTCATCATCGAGCTTGAGACGCAGCTGCTTAAGACCGGAAAGACCAGTGCTGATCTGATTCGGGCGACGGGGCATACTCCGGCTAATATTTCAAAGCTTAGAAACGGAAAGATAAAAGCTATTCGCCTAAAGACGCTCCTCGATATCTGTGATGAGCTTGATTGTCAACCGGGAGATATTATTCAGCGCGTGAGTGAGAAAGAGCTTGAGGAGCTTATTGTTGAGCGTGCAAAAAACGTTGTGAGGCAGATGCGGGACGGCGGAGGCAATGAGGCGTCGCTTCCGACATCAGTCTTTGCTGTCGATTTGAGCGACGAGTAGCTTAAGGCGAACAACTAAAACGAAATATCAGCGTGAAGGGACCCGTGTCTAACACGGGTTCTTTCTTTTAGATTATCTTGGCAAATATGAGTTATCGAAAAACAATAACAACTATGGAAAACGATAAAGTAAAGAAGGAACGATATGAGCGGTTTTGCTATCAAGCGGAACGGGAGGCCAATGAACGCATCGACGATAAGGCTATCAAGGGTGTCAAAGCGCTATGGGAGGCGCCGCGTTTTGCATGACGTTTCCTTCGAGGTGGATCAGTCTGAGCTTTGCGCCCTTGTTGGTGCAAACGGGGCGGGCAAAAGCACGCTTATTAAAATAGTGCTGGGCCTCTGTGAGCCATCGTCGGGGAGCGTGGAGCTCTTTGGAGGCAAGTCGAAAAAAGAGCTGAGCTTGATGCGGACGCGTGTCGGCTATGTGCCAGATTCCTGCGGAGCATACCAATCCCTCAGTGCGGCTGAGAATCTTCGGATCCGATGTGCGGAATGGGGACTCGATGAGAAACGTGAGGTTCCTCGCGTCTTGGGCCTAGTCGGGCTGGACGTCGATGAGAAAAAGAGCGTGAGCAGTTTTTCTCTGGGAATGAAACGGCGACTGGATATAGCTACGGCTTTATTGGGCGACACCGACGTACTAATTTTCGATGAGCCGGCAAATGGATTGGATCCGTTGGGCATCGAGAGTATATGGGCCCTTATCGGTCGATTGAATCGGGAGCAGGGCAAAACCATGCTTATCTCTAGCCACGACTTGGATGAGCTGGCATCGGTTGCAACAAGCTGCCTGTTTCTTCATGACGGTGAACTGCTAAAAAAGGAATCGATGGACGTCATAAGGGATGAGGCGCCATCCCTAAAAGAGTATTACAGGCGCTTGATGAAGGCGGTCTCGCTATGAAGCGGGCGATCCATCCCATAAAGGCAGATATGATGCGTTTGCACAGGATATTTCCGGCGAAGTTTGGTCTTGCGCTTATGCTGGCGTTCGGCCTTCTCTTCGGCATCTTTCTAAAAAACGGAACAACGTTGCTCGCCTTTGGCTATGGCGTTTGTGGGGAGGATATTGGTTTCCTCTGGAATGCAATCGATCCTTCTGCGCCTGATGAGTCCCTTGCGCGCAGCGCTTTTGCCGGTACATCCCTGTTCGTTCCACTCATCGTTTGTTTGGTGCTTTTACAGGAGCATGGCTATAAAGAGGGGCACCGAATTTCTTCGGCAAGAGGTCTCAACCGCTTTTATGGGGCTCTAGCCCATGCATTTTCGTCTGCTTTAATAATTGGCGCAGCGTATAGCGCGCTTTGCCTTCTTCTTTTTGCAATAGCCATAATACGTGGAGGGCATAACTACTCGCACAACATACTAACTGTATTTTTGCCTGCAATGATAGTCAACGCCGTATTGGTGATATCGGTTGCGCTGGAGACGGTGACCATCTATCGGATAACGGGCAGCGCTGTATTGAGTGGGGCCGTGGTGATAGTCGGATTTGTCATGAGCTTGACGCTCTACGGAGCCTTCCTTCAGGCACCTATACCATCCTTGCGATGGATCTTCTTCCTTCCGGGGCCGTACCTTGGAGTCGGATGTGCCCTTGGGTATAGCGATATGGGGCAGCTGACGCTTCTGGGATATGGCGTGGCAGCCAGCTGTCTATCGGTATTGATTTACGCTCTCTTGAGCTTTCGCGCTGGGGGTGTGCTCAATGGCTCGTCAGATTAAAAGACTTCTCCAGTCAGAATTGAAGCATGTGAGCAAATGGGCGTACGCCTTAATCCTGGTAATTTATGCGTACATGGTGATATTGCAGCTTAATTCTTTCCCGATGTGGTTCTGTAGCCTCCGTGAGAACAGTTTCTTGGGTTTTTCCCAGACCCGACGCTTCGGCTATCGGCGGAGGATGTCCTTCTATTTGGCAATGCAGAGGTTTTTCGCGGTCTGCTGTTCAACGTAGCCCCGTTGGCCCATGCATTGTTCTTTCCGTTCATCGCGGCTTGCATTGTGCCGCGCTTTGTCAGTTCGGGCTTTGTCGAGGAACCGTGGGGGTTGTCGGAGGCTCGGGGAGGGAAGCGTGTGTGCGCTATCGTTGCGCGAGTGGTGCTATCTTCTTTTGCCCTTTTGGGCGCGTTTGTCCTGTCGAGTGTCGTTTTGTACTGTCTTAACTGCGCAATCGTTTCGGATGCTCAGCAGTATTTCAACCTGCATGTATTTTGCTATCGACTTCTTCTGGCGAGTGCCGTCTGTCTTGCATATGTGGTCTCTTGCGTGATCGCTGTTTCCTATTTTGGGGCCGGCTTCGGTCCGATTGGCATGCTGCTGCTTGTCAACGTCGTAGCGATCTACATACAGATCGGGGCCAATTCCATGCTTCCGCTTCCAGCCTCGATGCTCATGTGGATTTGCGGCGTGACCCCGTTGGGGAATGGTCAATGCATTTCGATTTTAATTGACTGTCTCATAAACGTAGCAAGCGTTGTTGCCATTTGCTTTACTGTCGACCGATTGCGGTCGAGATTTCTCTGATTGTTTGTGAGGGATAATCATACCGAGCATATCAAATACAGGGGGGGCGGGCACCGTAGCTGGTGTCCGCCCCCCTGGCATGGAAGGTTTAAGCCTGTGTGATTCGCGAGCTAGCGAGCCCGCTTAACCTTGGCCGCTGCCTCGACAAACGACTTCCACAGGTCAAAGTCGGTCTCGAGCGTCTTCCACGTGTACTCAGGGTGCCATTGCACGCCCAGGCAGAACGGCTGGCCTTCGACTTCGATGCACTCGGGCACGCCGTCGGTTGCCTTGGCGACCAAGCGCGTGCTTTTACCCAGACGATCGACGCAGCAGTGGTGTGCGGAGTTGGTCTGGATCAGCCTGTGCCCGCCAACCGCGCGCTCCAGCAGCGAGCCCGGCACGACCTCGACAGGATGCACAGGGTCGTTGAGCACGTGGGTATGGCGCCACTGCGTGCGGCCCTCGCGCGCGCCCAGGCTCGGCACGTCCATGCACAGGGTGCCGCCGGTGGCGACGTTGAGCAGCTGCGTGCCGCGGCAGGTGGTAAAGAGCGGCTTTTTGGCGCGGAGTACCTCGTCGACCAGCTTAAACTCAAAACTATCGCGGATTTCGCAGCAGAGGGTGGGGTCGTAGGGTCGATCATCGCCCCAACGTTTGGGATTGACATCGGGGCCGCCGGGGATGGCGATGCCGTCGGCGATGTCGACGTAATGACGGATGACCTCAATGTCCTCGGTGATGGACATCTGCAGCGGCAGGCCGCCGGCAGCAAGAATGGCATCGACAAAGACACTTGCGATTTCCTCGTTGGGGGAGAGTGTCTCGCTTAAAAACGGCTTTGCCTCTTCCCAGCGCGGCGCCACCAGGATGAGCGGACGGTCGGCGGGGTCGACGTTGACGTGCGGGGTGTATGACGATGAAGTGCGAGTTCCGATCATAGGTGTTGCTTTCGAGTTTGGATGGTCATGGCGAGCGGATATGGCAATTGGGCTAGTGGCCCTTGATGGAGTTGAGGAAGTCTTGGGCGCGCTTGGTCTGGGGATGGTCGAAGAACTCGTCGGGCGCGCCGGTTTCCACGATCTGGCCGTCGGCCATGAACACGACGCGGTCGGCAACGCGGCGGGCGAAGTTCATCTCGTGCGTAATGACGATCATCGTCATGCCCTGCTGGGCCAGGCGGACCATGACCTCGAGCACCTCGTTGATCATCTCGGGGTCAAGGGCACTCGTGGGCTCGTCGAAGAGCATGGCCTTGGGCTGCATGGCGAGCGAGCGGGCAATGGCCACGCGCTGCTGCTGGCCGCCCGAGAGCTGAGCGGGCACCTTGTCGGCCTGTTCGGCAACGCCCACGCGGCTCAGCAGGTCCATGGCGCGCTCACGAGCTTCCTCCTTGGACACGCCCAGCACGTCGACCGGCCCCAGCATGACGTTCTGCAGCACCGTCATATGCGCGAACAGGTTGAACTGCTGAAACACCATGCCCAGCTCGGCGCGCATGCGGGCAAGATCCTTGCCTTCCTGCGGCAGAGGCTCGCCCTCGATGAGGATCTCGCCCGAGTCGATGGTTTCCAGGCGGTTGATGGTTCGGCACATGGTCGACTTGCCCGAGCCCGAGGGGCCGATCACGACGACGACTTCGCCGCGGTCGACCGAGAGATTGATGTCGTTGAGGACGTGCAGATCGCCATAGTGCTTATCGACGTGCTTGAGCTCGATAAGCGGCTGGTTGCCAGAAGTAGAAGTGCTCTGTGCCATGGTGCTCGGCTCCTTATGACTGGAAATGGTAAAGCGTTAGCGGATGATGGTCGCGCCGGTCTTGTGCGAAACGTAGACAGCGGCCTTGTTGATCGCGACGTTGATGAGGATGTAGATGACCGCGATCACCAGATAGACCGATACGAGCGCGTCGTAGTTGGTGATGAGCACGCGGGCATTTTGCATGAGGTCGGGGTAGCTCACCACATAGGCGACGGTGGTGTCTTTGACTACGACCACGAGCTGCGAAATCAACGACGGAATGATAAACCGAATCGCCTGGGGCAATACGATTTTAAAGGTGATTTTGGCCTTGGAGAGACCGAGCGCCTGGGCTGCCTCGACCTGACCACGCGGCACGGCGTTGACGCCGGCGCGGAAGATCTCGGCAAGTACGCCGGCTGCAGCGAGCGCGACGGGAAGCGTGAGCATCCAAAACGACGGCAGTGAAATCTTGTACTGAGGCAGCACCAAAAAGAAGAAGTAGATGAACAGCAGGCTCGGCACGCCACGGAAGAAATCGGTGAGCACGCGGCAGACCAGCTGCAGCGGCTTGATGTCGCTGGTACGGCCGAGCATGAGGGCTAAGCCCAGTACCAGCGCGATGGCGCCGGCGGTGAGCGCGACCTTTACTGTGCCCTCAAAACCGGCAAGCAGGAACTTCCAGGTGGTGAGGTGCGTAAAGAAGTACCAGTAATGGACCGAAAGCTGGCCGGTCACATAAAAGCGCTGCAGTACCAGAGCGATGAGCGCGGCCACGGCAACAAGTGAGATGGCGGTGCCGACGCGAATCTTGGCGCGCATCTTGGGGCCGGGAGCCTCGTAGAGCGCATCGCGCATGGTGAGCGCGGAGGTGGAGTGCTTGCTCATCGGAGGATCCTCACCTTCTTATCGATATAGTTGCCAATGTGGCTCACCACAAAGGCCGTGCCCAGGTAGCCGAGCGCCGAGATAAAGAACGCGGCGACGCCGCCGAGCGAGCGCGTGTTGATGTAGCTCACCACGCCGGTGAGCTCCTGCGGTTTAAGCGGCACCTGACTGCCGAGCGCGGTGGTGAGCATGACGGCGATAAAGAGGTTGGTCATGGGCAGCACGCTCGAGCGCAGCGCCTGCGGAATCACGATCTTGGCGAGGATACGGCTGAAGCTCATGCCCAGCGAGCGGGCGGCTTCCACCTGGCCGACACCGACGGTGTTGATGCCGCTCATAAAGTTCTCGGAGCCAAAGGCAGAACCCAAGAGCACTGTGGCGACGATGACGCAGGTGCGGTAGGGCAGGACGACCTTGAGCGGGGGCAGCGCATAGACGACGATAATGAGCAGCGCGATGCCGGGGATGTTACGGAAGACCTGGACATACAGGTCGCCAAAGACGCGCAGCGGCTTGAGCGGCGACACGCGCATCACGGTGACGGCGACGGCCAGCACCATGGCGATGGCAAACGACTCAAGCGTCATGCCCCAGGTTGCTAGCAGCGCGTCGATATAGTTCTGGCCATAGAGCGACCAGAGCTCGGAGAGACTCATGCGGACCTCCCGCCGGTAAGGAAAGGGGCTCCCGTGTGTACGGAAGCCCCGACAACTCAGTGAGGAAACAGTTTAGCGCAATAAAGCGCATCGTGCGTTTCCGTATGGTTTCGTAGCGGCCGTTACTAGGCTCGCTGCCTAGGCGCCGATCTCGGGCAGCTCGGGAACATTGGTGTCGCCCGTACGGTCGCCAATGCAGATCTGCCACAGCTCGGTCCAGGTGCCATCGTCCTCGATCTTCTTAAGGAAGTCGTTGACAAAGGCGACACCGTCGGAATCGAGCGGCAGGCCGATGCCGTAGGGCTCCTTGCTGCCGAAGGGCTTGCCGGCAATCTTGTACTTGCCGGGCTCGCGGACCAGGGCGCTCTGCTGCATGTTGTTGTCGATGACGTAGGCGTCAACGCGGCCCTGCTGAAGTGCCTGGCGGGCCTCCTCGTCGGTCTTGAACTCCTGTTGGCTGGCCTTGGGGGAGAACTCCTCCAGGATGGCGGGGCCGTTGGAGCCGGACTGGACGGCGACGTTCTTGTCGGCCAGGTCGTCGACGCTCTTGATGTCGTCGTTGTCGGCGAGCACCAGGATAGCCTGCTGGGTGTAGTAGTAGGGACCGGCGAAGGAGACGAGCTTCTTGCGCTCGTCAGTGATGGTGTAGGTGGCAAAGACAGCGTCGACCTGGCCGTTCTGCAGGACGGACTCGCGCGTGTCCGAGGTCACCTGGGTGATCTCGACCTTGTTCTCGCCCAGAATGTAGTTGGACAGGAGCTGTGCGATACCGGCGTCGAAGCCGCGGGTCTGACCGTCTTTCTCGTTGAGGAGGGAGAAAAGTGTGGAGGTCTGAACGCCACCGATCTTAAAGACACCGGCGTCCTTGACGGCCGTGGCCCAGGTGCTGGCGGCGATGGCGTCGTCATCGGCCTTGGGGCCGTTGTCGACGAGTTTGTCGAATGCCTTGGCATCGAGTATGGTGGAAGCCTCGGTATCTTCGGAGCTCTTGGAGGAGCCGACGGCGGAACCCTTGTCGGCCTCGGCGCTGGTGTCGGAGCAGCCGGCAAGACCAAGGCCGGCAACGGTTGCGAAGGTGGCGGCAACGAAGCCGCGGCGGTCGAGAACGACCTGCTGGGAGAGGTTCTTGCTCATGGTAGAACACCTTTCTCAATAAAATCCCTAGCGGTTGAGTAGAGTTATACCCTATCCCGCTCAAATGGGTCAACACGAAATAACTCAGAAACATACTTACCTTATGGGTTATTCTACCTACCATAAAGGGACAGGCACCTTTGTGGTGGTTCTTGCAGATGTGGTGGCCTGTCTCGCTGCTTTGTCTCAATCTGTAACAGGTAGACGAGGAAATGGGTTCTAACTGTTACAGATTGAGATTTTCTCTTCAGGGGAATTCGAATGTCTCGATCTGTAACAGTTAGACGGCCAAAAGGTCTCTATCTGTTACAGATTGAGACAAAGGTCAGGGGCAAAGACGGTTTGTCTAGATCTGTAACAGTTAGACGGGAATTCGGGCCCTAGATGTTACAGATTGAGATAATCGCGCGCGAAAATAAAAACCTCCGCAGGGGTGCTTCCCTTGCGGAGGTTTTTTACTCGTTAAGTAGCCTAACGGCTTCGGCGGCCATGTTCTCGGCCGTCATGCCGTTCTGAGCGAGCAACTCGTTGGGGTCGTAGCGGTCGGGGAAGCCCTTGGCGATGCCAAAGGTGCGCGTGCGCACGGGCGTGCAGGCCAAGTAGCACGCGACGCGCTCGCCCCAGCCGCCGTCCAAGATGCCGTCTTCGAGGGTGACGACAACGCGATGCTTGGCGGCAAGGCTGTCGAGGAACTCGCGGTCGAGCTCGGTTGCATAGCGCGGGTTGACGAGCGTGGCCTCGATGCCGTACTCGGCAGTCAGACGGTTTGCCACGCGCTCGCCCAGCTCAAAGAAATCGCCAAGCGCGAGCACGGCCACGTCGCGACCCTGGCACACCACGTTGTAACGAACGGCGCCGTAATCGGCGTCCTCGGCAGGCGCAAGATCGGGGCGGCTTACCAAGCCAATGCCCGGCACGCGAATCGCCACGGGATGCTCGCGGTGGTCGAGCGACCAGCTCAGCATGGATAGGTATTCCTCCATGCAGGAAGGCGCCAGGTAACGCATATTGGGGAGAGCGCCCAGCATAGAAATATCAAAGAACGAAAGATGCGTCTCGGATGTGGTGCCAAAGATCGATGCGCCAAACACCAGGATGGTTGCGGGGACATCGTTGAGGCACAGGTCGTGCCACAGCTCGTCGTAGGCGCGCTGCAAAAACGTGCCGTACACACCAAAGACTGGCTTGGCACCCGAGCGCGCAAGCGCGGTGGCAAAGGTCACGGCGTGCTCCTCGGCAATGCCCACATCGACGAACTGTTTGCCGGCGGCGGCGCGAAGCTCGGGTGTAAAGCCCATGATGTAGGGCGTGGCGGCCGTGATGCCCACGACCTGCGGATCGTGCTCGATGGCGGCGCTGAGCGCCTCGCCCGTAATGTCGGCATAGGTGCGCGGCGCAGGCTCGCTCGGATGGCCCGGGCAGAGCTTGCGCCCAGTCGCCATGTCAAACGGACCCACATGATGCCAGCGCTCGGGGTCGCTCTGGGCTGGCTCAAAGCCCTTGCCCTTTGCGGTGGAGACGTGCAGCACGATGGGATGATCGATATCGCGCAGCTCCTGCAGCGTGTCGACCAGGGCCAACACATCGTTGCCGGTGTCCAGATAGCAGTAGTCGAGCCCCATCGCGCGGAAAACGTTGCGCTCACAGGTGCCGTTGCTGGCGCGTAGCTCGGCCAGATTGCGATACAGGCCACCGTGGTTTTCGGCGATGGACTGGTCGTTATCGTTGACGATGATGATCAGGTTGCTGTCGAGCTCGGCGGCATTGTTAAAGCCCTCAAACGCCAGACCGCCCGAAAGCGAACCGTCGCCAATGATGGTGATGACGTTGTACGCATCGCCCGCCAGGTCACGAGCGTGCGCCAAGCCGCAGCCCAGACTCACCGACGTGGAGGTGTGGCCCATGGCGAACAGGTCGTGCTCGGACTCGTCAGGATTGGCAAAACCAGAGGCCTCGCCGTAGCGTGCCGGGTCGATATAAGTGTACGCGCGCCCAGTCAGCGCCTTGTGGGCGTAGGTCTGGTGCGAAACATCAAAGACAATCTTGTCGATGGGGGAGTTAAACACGCGATGGAGCGCAACCGTAAGCTCAACGACGCCCAGGTTGGGGGCAACGTGCCCGCCGACGGCGGCGGAGCTTTCGAGGATGGCGTGGCGGATCTCGCCGCAGAGCAGCGGAAGCTCGGCGCGATCGAGAGCCTTGACGTCCTCGGGCGTTGTCGTTTGCGTAAGCAGCATCGTTGTGGGTTACTCCATGCGAATCGTGCGCCGGCACTCCCTCGGCCGGCACAATTGCACAAGACAGTCTCGCACATTTTGGCGTTTGATATGTGACGGCGGCGCGGTAATTCGCCAACTGGTGGGGCAAAACGTTTTGTCCGATGCCATACTGGTAAATTCGATGATGATTTTATTCATTGCGCGCAGGCCGCGGCTTGCCGCCGAGCGCCGCCGGAAGGAGGCCGCATGTCCGATACCGTTCGTGCCGAGAAAATCGCGCGCGAGGTCGACGATGCCGCCCGTCAGCTTGCCCAGGCGGGCCGCTTGGACCTGATGCATGAGTTTATCCAACATGGCGATGTGACGGTCTATACGCATGTGACCTCGGTAGCGCGGGCAAGTCTGTCCTTTGCCGAGCGCCTGGGCCGCGTCGGTATCTCCGTCGACCGCTTATCGCTGCTGCGCGGGGCCCTGCTGCACGATTACTTTCTCTATGACTGGCACGATCCCGACCCAAGCCATCGACTGCATGGCTTTCGTCACCCGTTTTTTGCCTTGGCGCGTGCGGAGGAAGATTTTGAGCTGACGCCGCGCGAGCGGAATATTATCGTACGGCATATGTTTCCGCTGGTACCGGTGCCGCCGACGTGTCGTGAGGCATGGATTGTGTGCCTGGCGGATAAATGGTGCGCACTGCGCGAGACGATTGCCGGCCGTCTGCCGCGCAAAGGCGGCGCGAACGATTTGAACGAGGGCCCGAGTGACGGCTCGAGCAAAGAATCGAACGAAAAGAGGAGTGGGTAGACGGTGGGAACCGCGATCGACATGGCATTTGACGGCGCGACGCTTGCCGCCTGTCCGCTCTCGGCGCTGGTACTCTCGTTTGCCTTCTACGGTTTTTGCGGCTGGGTATGGGAGTCGACAGTCTGCGCCATGCTCAACCACGGACGCTTTGCCAACAGCGGCTTTTTGCTAGGGCCGTGCTGTCCCATCTACGGTGCGGGCGGCATTGCGTGCTGGTTGCTGCTGCGTGGAATCCCAGACGCCTCGAGCCAGTTTGTCGCTGCCGCGCTCGTATGCAGCGTGATCGAATATAGCGTGGGCGTGCTGTTGGAAAAAACGACGGGTGCCCGGTTTTGGGATTACTCGCATCTGCCGTTTAACCTGCACGGACGCATCTGCCTGTACTGGGCCTGCGCGTTTGGCTTGGGTGCGTTGTGTATTTGCCGTTTAGTGGAGCCGGCATTGCTGGGGCTGCTTGGCCATCTGCCGGTGCTAATCGTGCGCTTGGCCGCCTTTATCGTCGCGGTCGCGATGATGGTCGATGCGGTGTGCTCGTTGGCGAGCTGGCGGCGTCTGTCCGATCAGCTTGAGCGTGTGCGTGCCGACCTTGCCGACCGCATCAATGAGTCGCTTGCCGACGCCTCCGACTCTATGCTCGAACGTATTCCCGATTCGGCGATTGACTCGGTGGCGCAGACGCATATCCGCGGTCGCGCCGTTAACGCTTGGCTGGCCGAGCTGGGCGACGCGGCGCTCGATGCCCTGCGCGAGAAGACTTCGATGCCGACGTTTATCTCGGATGGTGCTCGCGGCCTGGCGCTCGCTGCCCGCCGCGTGGCCGATGCCGCGCCGAGTATGCCGCGTCCGTCGCTCGGTCGTCGCCTTGCCGGCAAGCGCATGAGCCGCCCGGTACCGAGCGTGTCACTCAGCCGCCGCGACCTACGCTTCTTTAACGCCTTCCCGCGTCTGCGCATCAATCGTTACGAGGGTGTCATTCGAGCTACCGACCTCCGCGACCGAGCCCGCGAGCTGTTCCGGCGCTAGCCAGAGCGGAGCCAAGCGAGCCCTTCTCGTTCGCACGTTTCCCGTTCGTTTCGCGTCCGTTGCCGCGCCGTTTCCAAGATTGCGGTGCCGTTTCCATTCGACAACGCAGCGTTTAACAACGCCGTATCTGGTCTACACCAGTTGCCCCTCGGCCGCATCATGAGCGCCGACAACGTTCATGCGACCAAGGGGGAGCGAATGTACGATACGGGATCGACAACGTTTATGCTCATCTGCACCATGCTCGTGTTTTTAATGACACCGGGTCTGGCGTTTTTCTATGGCGGCCTGTCCAGGCGCAAAAATGTCATCAACACCATGCTTATGTGCTTTGGCGCCATTGGCCTGGTTGGTGTGCTGTGGATTGTTGCCGGCTGGTCGCTGGCCTACGGTGGCGACGGTTCTAGCCCGTTTATTGGCGGCTTTGACCAGTTGCTGTGCCTGCCGGTGCTCAACCAGGTGCTGCAGGCGGCCGAGGGCAATGCTGCGGATGGTGCCGTCTACCCTCAGATCATCAACATCGCCTTCCAGATGGCGTTTGCCATGATCACCGCCGCTATCGTTACGGGCAGTCTGGCAGGCCGCGTTAAGTTTGGTGCCATGACGGCCTTCCTGGGCATTTGGCTGCTCGTGGTCTATGCGCCGCTCGCCCACATGGTTTGGGGCGGCGATGGTTCCTTTATCGGCGACATCATCGGCGCGCTCGACTTTGCCGGCGGCGACGTGGTACACATTTCGTCCGGTCTCACGGGCCTGATTCTCTGCTTAATGCTCGGCCGTCGTCGCGGCTTTGGCATGGTGAGCTACCGTCCGCATAACGTGCCGTTTGTGGCGCTGGGCGCCGGTCTACTTTGGTTTGGTTGGTTTGGCTTTAACGGCGGCAGCGAGTTTAAGGCCGACGCCGTGGCGGCACTCGCCATCCTCAACACCGTGACGGCCAGCGCGGCGGGCATGGTCTCGTGGCTTGTCGTCGAGCGCGTGCACACCGGTCGCCCCACGCTGGTGGGTGCCAGCACCGGTCTGGTTGCGGGCCTTGTGGTGGTCACGCCGGGTGCGGGCTTTGTCGAGCCGTGGGCAGCGCTGGTCATGGGCCTGATCGTCTCGCCCGTCTGTTACCTGGCCATCAGCCATCTTAAGACCAAGTTTGGCTACGACGATGCGCTCGACGCGTTCGGTTGCCACGGTATCGGCGGCATCTTGGGCGGTGTGCTCACGGGCCTGTTCTGCGTGCCGGAGCTCTCGTGGACCGGTAAGGGCGGCCTGTTCTACACGGGCGACGTGTCGCTGCTTGTCTCGCAGGTTCTGGGCATTGTGGTGACGGTCGTTATTGTGCTGGTGCTCGACTTGGTGATCGCCGCGGTGGTCAAGGCACTGTTCCACGGCAGCCTGCGTGTGGACGAGGCCGACGAGGCGCTGGGCCTGGATGCGAGTCAGCACGGCGAGAGCGCATACCCTTCCTTCTCGGGACTCGATTAGCGGCACGGGTTTCCCAGGCACCCGACCTTGCCCCTCAAACCGTCGCTTGCGTACCGAAGTACGCGGCGCTCCTCTTTCGGGGCAATCTCGGGCACCTGGAAAACCCGTGCCATGTGAAGGTAAATCAATTTCTTTTATTGAAGAGAGGAATTCACTATGAAGAAGATTACAGCGATTGTTCGTGCCGAGAAGCTTGAGGTTCTCAAAGATGCGCTGTTTGCGGCTGATGTTCGCGGCATGACCATCAACCAGGTGCAGGGCTGCGGCGCGCAGCATGGCTGGAAGGAATACGTGCGCGGCAACGAGCTGCTCGTCAACACGATCCCCAAGGTGCAGTTCACCCTCATCTGCGCCGACGAGCATGTCGACGGTATCGTTGACATTATCTGCAACGCCGCTCGCACCGGTGCCGTCGGCGACGGCAAGATTTGGGTCGAGCCGGTCGAAGAAGTCATCCGCATTCGCACCGGCGAACACGGCCCGGCCGCGGTGTAGAATCGACCGTCTGCCATCCGCAACGTTAAAATGCTGCAATGAGGCACAAGACTTGCGTTGCGGATGGGCGGATTATGGGTCGCAATAAATATCCCGAGGAGACGGTCGCGAAGATTCTCGACGCGGCACTGGAGCTATTCTGCGCACAGGGTTATGAGGGGACGAGTATTCAAGATATCGTTGACCGTCTCGACGGCATGACCAAGGGCGCTGTCTATCATCACTTCAAGAGCAAAGAAGAGATTTTCAACGCCGCGTTTGATCGGGCGATGACTCCGATTGTTGAGCACCGCCGCTCGATGCTTGGCGTCGGTAATATGACCGGAGCCCAAAAGCTCAAGCGACTGTACGCTCCCGAGTCCGTTGTTCCACAAATTGAGCTATGGGCACGTATGCGTCCTGCAGCAGATCCGGTAAAAAGCTCGCGCCTACTGGCGATGCAGTACCAGGGCTCATTTGACGAGTCGGCCGATGGCTGTCTCTTGCCAGTGATCGAGGAGGGCATCGCCGACGGCTCCATTGCGTGCGAATGCCCGCGCGAAGCGGCGGAGGCCGTATCGTTGTTGGCGAATCTTTGGCTGCTGCCATTGTTCCGTCCGCTCGAGCCCAAGGAGCGAATGCTCGCTCGCGCACAATGTTTGGCGCAGATGGCTGCCGCGGTGGGGCTCGATTTGGGTAATGAAGTGCTTCAGACAACGGCGCAGATTTGGGACGTATGGGACCGCGCCGGGTGGTAATATAGATACCAACGGTATGTAATTGATTTGTGAGGGTAGCCACGGCTGCCCTTTTCAAGTCATTAAATACATACTAGTGGTATGTATAGGGGGTGGGCTTATGGCTGGGCTGAGAGACGTCGGCGTCTCGTTGAAATCAAAAACAGTGCGGTCAATCAGGCTCGCGGAACTTCTGGTTGCGCAGCTGTGCACGTATTCGATGCTGTCGGCGCTGTGCTTTGCGTATCCACTTTACTTGTTCGATTGCAGTGGATCGTCAACGTTATATGGCGCCGTCGTGGCGACGGCGTTCATACCCGGCGTACTCGCAACTCCGGCTGGTGGGATCTTAGCGGATCGGGGAAGACACCGCGAGGTCCTCGTGTCCCTCGGCATTGCTCTGATGACTGCATCACTGCTGTCTATCCCCATGAAGCGCTCGTTGCCTCTTGCGGTCGTCGTAGTAGCGATACTTTGTGTTCAATATGGTGTTCAATCGCTGCTAAAGCCAATGCTCCAAATTGAGACGGTGCGTATGGCGGGTGAAGAGAAGGTTGAGCGGGCCACTGCATTGGTTTCGCAGATGACCATGGTGAGCAATATCTTGGGTCCTGTGGTCGGGACGGCAGTCTATGGGTGCTTTGGCATCGATGCTCTTTGCACAACCGCGTCGGTGGCGTTTGCGATTTCAGCTCTCTTGTTTGGGGTCGCACTCAAGCAAAACGCCTCATCTGAAACGATGAGAGACGGCGCGACTCGCACGACATGCCGAAACGATTTTCGGGAGTCGATTCGGTATCTGTTGCAAAATGCATCATTGGTCGCTGTGATTTTGCTTGCGGCAGTTTTGAACCTTGCGTTGGTTGGGCTAACGATTGGCGCTCCCATTATTGTTACAAAGCATCTCGGTATGCAATCGTCCTGCGTTGGGATAGTTGAGGTTGCTCTGGGCCTGGGTGGTCTTACCGGCAGTGGCTTGGTCGGCATTTGGCCGCATCGTTTTTCTTTCAATGGCATATGCCGATATGTTGCGATGATCTGTTTTGGAGTCGCGCCGATTATTGTTACGCTGCTGTTCGGCGTAGATGTATGCGTGTTCACCGTGTTTGCGGTTGGTTCGGCATGGGTCATGGTGTGGGCGAGCATTACGTCGGTTGAAATCACCGCGTTTGTTCAGCGGGTAGCGCCGACTGAGCTCTGCGGAAAAGTGCTTTCGGTCGTTTACATGGTCCTTTCCTGCGCAACGCCTATCGGCCAATTGACGTACGGGGTTGCATATGATCGATGGACACCGGCGATTGTATTCGCAGCCATGTTGGCGGTGCTGACGTTGACGACGGCTCTGTTTTATCGGCTGAAAAATCGATTGCGGCGATTGTCTTAACGCGCTGGGGCACCGTGAATTTGTGAAGGCGGTGGTACGCCGCGCCGGGACGGCATTGTTTGGACATGCCTCTCCTTCGTCTACAATATCGGGCAGACGAAGGAGAGGCATGTCCATGATCAAGATGTTCGCGAGTGACTTAGACGGAACGCTGCTGAACGCCCTGCACGAGGCGGATGGGACCATCCGCCGCGCCATTCGCGAGCTGACTGAGGCTGGCCTGCACGTGGTTCCCGCGACTGGACGCTCGACGTTGCCGATCGGCGAGCATGGCTTTACGGGCTTGGCGCTTGACGCCTGCTGCTCCAATGGATCCATCGTGCGCGACAGCCATGGCGAGGTGCTCAAGACTTGGACCATCGACCCGCAGGTCACTGAGGAACTGCTCAAGGCGTTCCCGGACATTTGCTTTGATTGCTCCACGCCCGATGGCATGTTTTCGAGCGGTTCGTTCGAGATGCATCAGGCGGGCTTTAAAAAGGACAGCCCCATCAAGCGTATTGTGATGCGCGGCATGCGTGCGCGCGGCGGGTATCACGAGGAGCAGTATTTCGACCAGTCGATCGGTGACATCCTGCGCCACGATGTATGCAAGATCAATTGTCGCGTGACCTCGCCCGAGCTGGAGCGCGACCTTAAGGCGTATCTTGCCGAGCGCTCGGACCGTGTGGTCAACGCGCCGTTCGATCCGGTGATGTTCGAGATCACGGACGTGGCGTGTAACAAGGGCGAGAGTGTGGCCTGGCTGGCGGGCTACCACGGCATTGCCGAGGACGAGGTCGCGGTTTATGGCGACGGCGGAAACGACATCGCCATGCTCAAGCGTTTCCGCCACAGCTACGCGACCAAAAACGCTAGCGATGCAGCCAAGGTCGCCGCGAGCGCAACTATCGGCAGCTGCATGGTCCACGCCGTCCCCAAACACATGCTCGCCACCATGCATAAGCAGAGCTCCCGCACCATCATCGAATAATGTGACAAAGGGACTGCCCCCTCGTCACATTCCAAATATTGCCTTTACGTGTTGGTACACACGGTGTGCAATAATACTCGCACTGTGCAATAGCGCACAGGCTGAGTAACAAGGAGGACGCTTGTCCCAGCTCGAGAAATGCGATCGCCGGTCCCTTCGCTCGCAGCGTGCCCTTCGCCAGGCACTTGCCAGCGAGCTTGCCGAAAGCGGCGACCTTTCGCGCATTAATGTCGCGTCGCTCACCGAGCGCGCTGGCCTTACGCGCCGCACGTTCTATTCGCACTACCGCGATATCCCCGACTTTATCAATCAAATCGAGGACGGCTTGCTGGCCGAGATCCGTGAGCGCATTGAGCTCATCACCGCAGCTCAGCTGCCCGATCTCTATCACAATATCGACGAGCTCGAGCCGGCGCCCGGTTCGGTTGAGCTGCTGCGTTATCTTGCGGCCAACCGCGACTTAATCGGTGCGCTGCTGGGTCCGGGCGGCGACCAGGCCTTCATTAAAAGGATCATCGACACCGCGCGTGAGGCTGTGGTGCCGCGTGCGCAGACGGGCATTTTGGGCCTGGCGCTGGGCACGTTCTTTGACTACTACGTCACCTACGTCGTGAGCGCCGAGGTTGGCATGATTCAGCGCTGGTTTGAGCGTGGGCTCACCGAATCGCCCGAGGCCATGGCGCGCATTATGACGGTGCTCGCTTTTGTTCGTCCTGGTGACCTGTATGGCCAACCCATCGATATCAACGTGCCGGAATACGGCATGAAGCTATTGAACTTGCAGCTCGAGGACGCGGCCGACACCGCCGCAACCGTCGAGTCCAACAACTAAGAGGAGAGACAATGAGCAAACTCGTCGAGGGCATCAAGGATCGTATGGTCGCTGCCGCACGCGAGGCCGCGCCCGCCGTGGTGGACGCCGCGCAGAAGGCCGCGACCGCGGCTGCCGAGAAAGTTGCCGAGGCAGTTGCCGATGCCAAGAACGCGGCAGGGGAGACGTCCATCGCTAGCGAGCTCGCCACCGCCGCTGAGCCCGTAGCCGCCGCTCAGGCCCCCGAAGGCGCGATCTTCAACCCCGAGAACGCCCGCGGCAACCTGCACCTGGGCATCGACGTGGGCTCCACCACCGTCAAGCTCGCCGTGCTCAACGACGACAACCAAATTGTCTACGCCAAGTACCAGCGCCATCACACCGATGTCCGCGCCTGCGCCCGCGACCTGTTCGAAGGCGCCGCGACCGTGTTGCCGACGGCTCAAATGACCTGCGCCATCACCGGCTCGGGCGGCCTGCTGCTGTCCCAGTGGCTCGACCTGGAGTTTGTCCAGGAGGTCATCGCCAGCAAACGCGCCGTCGAGACCCTTATCCCGGCCACCGATGTTGCCATCGAGCTGGGTGGCGAGGACGCCAAGATCATCTACTTCGATAACGGCATCGAGCAGCGCATGAACGGCACCTGCGCCGGCGGTACGGGCGCGTTCATCGATCAGATGGCCACCCTGCTGCACACCGACGCGAGCGGCCTTAACGAGCTCGCGGCCAACGCCACCACCATCTATCCCATCGCCAGCCGCTGCGGCGTCTTTGCCAAGACCGACGTCCAGCCGCTGCTCAACGAGGGTGCCCGCCCCGAGGACGTGGCCGCTTCCATCTTCCAGGCCGTCGTGACCCAGACCATCTCGGGCCTGGCATGCGGCCGTCCCATTCGCGGCAACGTCGCCTTCCTGGGCGGCCCACTGCAGTACCTCTCCGAGCTGCGCCACCGCTTCTACCTCACGCTCAACCTGGACGAGGAACACCGTATCGTGCCCCAAAACGCTCACCTGTTTGTGGCGAGCGGCGCTGCCATGGCGCACGAGTCCAATAAGCTCAGCACGTTCCCGCAGCTCATCGAGGCCATCGATGCCCTGGGTGACACGCAGGGTGCCGAGGTCGAGCGTCTGGATCCGCTCTTTGCCACCGACGAGGACTTTGCCGAGTTCAAAACCCGCCACGACCAGGAAGTCGTCCCCAAGGGCAAGCTCGACGGCTACACCGGCCGCGTGTTCATTGGCATCGACGCCGGCTCCACCACCATGAAGGCCGCGCTCGTGGGCGAGGACGGCCAGCTGCTGCACACCTGGTACGGCAACAACAACGGCGACATCCTGGGTACGGCCAAGGTCATCATGGCCGATTTCTACAACCACATCCCCGCCGGCTGCACCATCGGCCACGTGACCACCACGGGCTATGGCGAGGCGCTGCTCATCGAGGCCCTCAAGGCCGACTCCGGCGAGATCGAGACCGTTGCGCACCTGCGCGGCGCCAAGGCGTTCCTGCCCGGCGTTGAGTTCATTCTGGACATCGGCGGCCAGGACATGAAGTGCCTGCGCGTCAAGGACGGCGTCATTGAGCACATCATGCTCAACGAGGCCTGCTCGTCGGGCTGCGGCAGCTTTATCGAGAGCTTCGCCGTGTCTATGAACATGGACGTGCGCGCGTTCGCCGATGCCGCCATCCATGCCAAGGCCCCTGTCGACCTAGGCAGCCGCTGCACGGTCTTTATGAACTCGCGCGTCAAGCAGGCGCAAAAGGAAGGTGCCACGGTGGGCGACATCGCGGCCGGCCTGTCCTATTCCGTCATCAAGAACGCCCTGTTCAAGGTTATTAAGCTGCGCGACCCCAAGGAGATCGGCAGCCAGGTGATCGTCCAGGGCGGCACCTTTATGTCCGATGCCACGCTGCGTGCGTTTGAGCAGCTCACCGGTGTTCACGCCGTGCGCCCCGACATCGCCGGTTGCATGGGCGCCTACGGTGCGGCCCTGCTCGCCCGCGATCGCGCCGGCGCCGACGGCACCTCGACCATCCTTTCGGCCGAGGACATCGCGCACCTCACCGTGACGCAAAAGCATGTCCGCTGTGGCCGTTGCTCCAACAACTGCCAGCTCACCGTTAACGACTTTGGCGGCGGCAGGCGCTTCATTACCGGTAACCGCTGCGAGAAGGGTGCCGGCCACAAAAAGCAAAAGACCGAGGCCCCCAACCTCTTCAAAAAGAAAAACGAGCTGCTCTTTAACCGCGAGGTGCTGAGCCCCGACGAGGCCCCGCGCGGCACCGTCGGCATTCCCCGCGCCCTCAACATGTATGAGAACTACCCCTTCTGGCACGCGTTCTTTACTCGTCTGGGCTTTAGCGTGCAGCTGTCCGACCAGTCGAGCAAAAAGACCTATCAGGCGGGCATCGAGTCCATGCCGTCCGAGAGCGTGTGCTATCCGGCCAAGATGAGCCACGGCCACGTGATGAACCTTATCGACCGTGACGTCGACTTTATCTGGATGCCGTGCGTGCGCTGGGAGCGTAAAGAGGACCCGACGGCCGGTAACTGCTACAACTGCCCCATCGTCATGAGCTACCCCACGGCGCTGGCGCTCAATATTGATGAGATCCGCGAGCAGAACATCGAGTTCCTGTACCCGTTTGTGCCCTATCACGACAAGACCGAGCTCAAGCGCCGCCTGTACCAGGTGCTCGCCGTCGACCGTGTGGCCGATGCGCAAGCCGGTCGCGGTCGCGTGCGTGGACCCAAGATCACGCGCTCCGAGGTCGATGCCGCCGTCAACGCTGCCTTTGAGGCCGACGCGCGTTTCCACGAGGACATCCAGACCATGGGCGAGGAGGCCCTTAAGTGGGTCGAGGACCACGGTGGCCACGGCATTGTGCTCGCCGGCCGCCCCTACCATAACGACCCCGAGATCAACCATGCCCTGCCCGAGCTTATCTCGAGCTTTGGCTTTGCGGTCTTTACCGAGGATTCGCTCGCGCACCTGGTAAAGCCTGAGCGTCCGATTCGCGTCGTCGACCAGTGGATGTACCACAGCCGCCTGTATGCCGTCGCCCGTTTTGTGACGATGCGCAACGACCTGGATCTGATCCAGCTCAATTCCTTCGGCTGTGGCCTGGACGCTCTGACCACCGACCAGGTGCAGGAAATCCTTGAGGCCAGCGGCAAGATCTACACCGTGCTCAAGATCGACGAGGTGTCCAACCTGGGCGCTGCGCGCATCCGCATCCGCTCGCTCATGGCGGCGCTCAAGGACCAGGAGGCCGAGCGCTTGGCCGAGGCTACGGCAGCGGGCGAGGCCTACGAGCAGGGCGACGCCGCGCCGGTGGCACCCTCCATGGATGCTCCCGCATTCGCGAGCCGCAAGTACACGTTCGAGGCGCAGCGTGAGAGCGCCTCGACCGCATGGCCCAAGGTGCCCTTTACCGAGCAGATGCGCGAGGAGGGTTACACCATCCTGTGCCCGCAGATGGCGCCGATCCACTTTGACCTGGTCAAAGAGGTGTTCCGCGGTGCCGGCTACAACCTGGAGCTGCTGCCCTCGACTGACCACGATGCCGTCGAGGCCGGTCTGCGCTATGTGAACAACGACATCTGCTATCCGTCGATCCTGGTGACGGGTCAGATCATGGAGGCCATCGAGAGCGGTCGGTACGACCTGTCCAAGACAGCCGTGGTCATCAGCCAGACCGGCGGTGGCTGCCGTGCCACCAACTACATCGCGCTTATCCGCAAGGCCCTGCGCGAGAGCGGCCACGCCGAGATTCCGGTGATCTCGCTTTCGGCCGTGGCGCTGGGCGAGGACAACCCCGGCTTTAAGATTACGCCGGCGCTGCTTAAGCAGGCAGTCTACGCGGTGCTCTTTGGCGACGTGATGATGCAGATGCTCTATCGTTGCCGCCCGTACGAGGCAACGCCCGGTGCGGCGAACGCACTCTACGAGGAGTACATGGCGCGCGCCCGCAAGCTGGCGCCCAAGTTCAACAGGCATAACTACACCAAGCTGTGCCGCGAGGCCATCCGCGCGTTCGACTCCATGCCGCTCGTGGGCGAGGGCACCAAGCCGCGCGTGGGCGTGGTCGGCGAGATCTTGGTCAAGTTCCATCCCACGGCCAACAACCACGTGGTCGACGTTATCGAGCGCGAGGGCTGCGAGGCCGTGGTGCCGGGCCTGCTCGACTTCTTCCTGTACTCCATGAGCAACGCCGAGCTGCAGAAGGACGAGCTGGGAAGCTCTCCCACTACGCGCGCGGGCATGCAGGCGCTCATCAAGCTGGTGGACTGGATGCGCACGCCGGTGGAGGAGATGCTCGAGAAGTCCCGCCGCTTTGAGGCGCCCGAGCGCATCGGCACCATGGCCGACAAGGCCCGCACGGTGCTTTCGGTGTGCAACAACATGGGCGAGGGCTGGCTGCTCACGGCCGAGATGCTCGACCTGATCGATCACGGTGCGCCCAATATCATCTGCACGCAGCCCTTCGCGTGCCTGCCCAACCACGTGGTGGGCAAGGCCGTGATCAAGGAGCTGCGCCGCCAGCATCCCGAGAGCAACATTGTCGCGGTGGACTACGACCCCGGTGCGTCCGAGGTCAACCAGCTCAACCGTATTAAGCTCATGATCAGTGTGGCCAAGGAGAACATGCGCGCCGGCAAGGGCTTTAAGCTCGAGAAGGTGGCGCCGCTCGCGATGGACGAGGTCACCGGCCAGATGCGCGCCCACGACGGCTGCGTGAGCTGCGAGCCGGCCAGCGAGGAAGCCGTTGCGTCGGTCGCCGAGCGTCTGGGACGCGGCATTAAGAAGTAGCTTGCCCGCTATGGGCTAGATATGAGACAAACGGGTGGCAGCCGTGCCGGCTACCACCCGTTTTTGCTGGACATATGTTGCGTAAACGCCCCAACTATCACCCTTTGCGAACTTAGATTTCGGAAGTATGCGGCAAAATCTGAATAGGCCGAGCACACCGGATATGACAAAGCTCTGTACCTGCGGTTTTATTGGCGAAAATCAGGACGTGCTCAAGAGTTTCGGAATTTGCCGCATACTTCCGAAAACGACGTCTCGGTGGCACCAAAAACTGCCCTCGGAACCCCTGAGATAATGAACATATGTAGCCGTTTGCCGCGAAATACCGCCCGTTTATAGAACCCACCCCCAGCGCGCGTCATCCTTACGGTTGAATAAATACACATCTATGGAATTACGTAAGAGAGGGCCGTTCCATGAGCTACAAGACCGTTTGTGTTGCCGGCGGCGGCGTGTTGGGAAGCCAGATTGCCTTTCAGGCTGCCTACTGCGGCTTTGATGTAACGATTTGGCTGCGCAGCGAGGGCAGCATCGGCCGCACCCAGCCCAAGATCGATCACGTGCGCAAGGAGTACATCGCGGCAATCGAGGGCATGGCGGACGGCACGGGCGAGTGGTGCGCCGGTATCGCCGATGGCACCCAGCCCTTCGACAAGGAAGCGGCGCTCGCCGCCGTCGAGCGTGCCTACTCCACACTCAAGCTGGAGCTCGATCTTGCCAAGGCCGTGGCCGACGCCGACCTGGTCATCGAGTCTATGGCCGAGGACACTCAGGCAAAAATCGACTTCTACAAGAAGCTCGCCCCGGTTCTGCCGCAAAAGACCGTCATCGTGACCAACTCATCCACGCTGCTGCCGAGCACCTTTGCCAAGTACACCGGCCGTCCCGAGAAGTACCTGTCGCTGCACTTTGCCAACTCCATCTGGAAGAACAACATGACCGAGGTCATGGCACAGGACCAAACCGACAAGCGCTACTTCGACGAGCTCGTCGACTTTGCCAACGATATCCGTATGCTTGCCCTGCCCGTCAACAAGGAAAAGAACGGCTACCTGCTCAATTCCATGTTGGTGCCGTGGCTGCTTTCGGGCCTTGACCTGTATGTTTCGGGTGTGAGTGACCCCAAGAGCATCGACCTTGCATGGACGCGGGGCACCGGCGCCCCCAAGGGCCCGTTCCGCGTATTCGACACGGTGGGTATCCAGACGGCCTACAACATCGTCATGCAGTATCAGAAGGTCCCGGGCCTGGTGAGCCCGCTGCTCAAGAAGATGATGATGCCCTACAACTTTAAGGCTATGGCATCCGTCCTCAAGAAAATGCTCGACGAAGGTAAGCTGGGCGAAAGCTCGGGCGAGGGCTTCTTCAAGTACTAAAAATGATCTCTTGGGGGCGGAAGCGTTGAGGATCTACGGTAGTATGCGACAAGATCTGAATAGGTCGAGCAAGAGCTGTAGCGCGCGTTGACGTTTGCCCAATAGAACGCAAAAATGCACCGTTCGCCGATACTCCTCTCGCGAGTGGTTGCCATATGGTTTGATGTTGGAAACATATGATTGCCGACAGGCCGTAGGTGACATTCGCCATGATATCGGAGGTACCAAGTATGTTTCGTGCTCCGTTAAACAAGTATCGGGCTGGCTGACATGAGCCGCCGTTTTGTCTCGATAACCGTTGCAGTGGTTTGCCTGGCAGTGCTTCTGGGCGCTATAGGGCAGTTCGCTATAAGTCGAGAAACATCCTATATGCAGGAATGTGCTTCCGAAGGCTTTGCCATTGACGGTTACTATCGGGATGACGAAACAAGTCGGGAAACCCTGGCTTTTCTTGAGGAGGACAACTGTCGATGGCAGCTGGTCGACCAAGACGGAATCTGCGCAGACGGGCAGTTTAAGCGTACGGATGACCCCAACATCCTGATATTAAAGAAGGAAAACGGCGAAGAATTCGGTACGGTCCACGTGGCGTATATTTCGCGCCGACGCGATCAGGGCTTGCTCTACCTATTTAGAGATACCAGGGTGACCCGTTTTTATCTGGTGAGTACCGGCCCGGCGTTTACAGTGGAGTCTGGCGATGTCGATGCGGACAGCTGATTCACGGCAATAAAACAGCGAGCGGGGCGCAGTCGTGATCTGCGCCCTACATCACGTTACTTCACATCGAACTCCACGCGATCGAGTTCGGGCACATTGAGGTCGATGAGCTTGCGGGCTACACGGCGGTCGTGTGCCCCAAGCGCCTCGCTTGTCGTCACATGGGCGACAACCTCGCGCTCGACAAGGCCCTCCTCCTCGTCTTCGGTGGCCGAGGTCTCGACGGCAACGGTGTAATCCTTAAAGCCCGGCAGCACCGCGGCAAGCTCGCGCGTGGTTTCGGTGACGCCGTAACCGTCCTGCACGCCGGCCTGCGCCGAGCCAATAGACCCCGCCGTCATAACGATGCAGGGGATGGCAAAGATCACCGTGCCCACGATGATGCGGCGGCGCACCTTGTGTGACAGCTCATCGACCTCGGCGTTTTCCTCGGCGGTCACAATGCCGTCGCCGTTGAGGTCGCGCTTGAGCGGCACGCGCAAAAGAAGCAGCACGGCTTCGGCAGCCAGTGCGATAAAGACCACGTTGATGCCAAACTCGTAGAGGGCTGAAAGAAACAGCGACCCGCTTGCGATGGCGATGCCATAGCCCGCCGCGCACAGGGGCGGCATGAGCGCGGTCGCCACGGCCACGCCGGCGATGAGCGTGGCGGGTTCCTGGTCGCGCGAGTTGCCCAGGCCACCCGCAAAGCCGCCCGCGAGCGCGACGGCAAGGTCCCATACGGTGGGTGTCGAGTTATCGATGATGGCGGCCGTGGTGGTGCCAAGGGGCGAGAGCTTAAAGTACAGCGTGGACGTGATTAGACAAAAGACCATCTGCAGCGCGAGGCCGGCAATTGCCTCGACGGCAATCTCGCGGTCGAGCGTGGCAATGCCGTATGCCATGGCAAGGACCGAGCCCATGAGCGGGCAGATGAGCATGGCACCTACAATGGCGATATCCGAGTTGATATCGAGGCCGATGCTCGCGATCAACATGGCAATGATCAGGATGCATAAGTGCGAGCCAGTCAGGCGCGCCCCGTTTACAAAGCGCTTGCGAATCACGTGATAGGGCGCGCGTCCCTCGCGTATGTTGAACGCCTGCTTAAGGAAACGGGTGGCATTCTCCATGGCCTCGCTGTGTGCAGGGCGTATACCGTGACGACGATGATGACGCTCGCGCAGCCGCTTGATCTGTTGTTTGTCGAGTTCCATGCTTACCTCGTTTAGCTTCTGAGCCGCTTCTTGCGTCTGTCGTCTTTACTCTACACCGCGTTAGGCGAGGTGTCAGACAAGGTTTGTTGACCTGGAAGTCAGGCCAATCGACATGGCTAAAACGCCGCGAGGATCATAAGAGTCAAATAGACAAAAAAGCGCGGGGCCGGTTTGATTCCGACTCCGCGCTCTGCGCTGGTGCGTTGTTGTTCGGCCTACCCCAGCAGGCTCAGACCAACAGAGACAAACGCCAGAATAACGCCGACGATGGACTCGCCGCCCAGCAGGCCGCTGGCAACGACCAGGCCCTGCTCCTGGAAGGCGGCATCCTTGGCGGCCTTCTCCTCGTCCGAAAGACCGGCGGCGGCGTCGCGGTGTGCTGCCCACTTGTCGTAGGCGAGCTTGACACAGGAGCCCAAGAAGGCCGTGAGCGACATGTAGAACGGCAGGTACACGCCCAAGCCGATCATCATGGCCGGAATGCCGAGCCAGTACATGACGATACCGGCGATAAAGCCGCCTGCGAACCACGGCACGCTCGGGATGCCCGAGACCATGGTGGCGACGACGCTTGCCTGCGCGGCCACAAAGCTCTTGTCGGGACCAAAGGCGTCCGGACCATAGGCGGTGACGAGCGCGACCATGACGGCAGCAGCGACCAGGGCGCCCACGATGCCGCCGATGGCTTGGCCGACCCACTGTGCGCGCGGGTTGGTGCCCAGCACGGCGCCGGCCTTAAAGTCGTTCATGACGTCGCCCGCAAGGCCGCACGCTACGGCCACGATGCCGGCGATAAAGAACAGCTTGACCTGAGCGAGCTGCGCGAAGGCGGCAACGATGAGCATGACGATGAGGCCGAAGATCTCCATGGGGTCGATGCCCGTCTGGCCGCAGCTCTGCGCGCTCATGATGGTGGTGACAAAGGTGAACAGCGTGACGATGACGGCCGGAACGGGGCCAAGGTCGAGCACGATGGCGATGATCACGGCGATGGCGGCAGCGCCCAGGCCGATGATACCGGCGTCGAGCTTAAGGGAGCCCGAGATGAGCGACTGCTCGTCGGTGTCGGTGGAGCTGTCGGCGGCAAGACCGCGGGCGATGCTGGCGACCTGCGGCAGGATGTCCTTAAGGACGACGGCGACGCCAAAGCCCATCATAAGGCCCATACCGAGGGACTTGACGATGCCCTGCGCGGTCGCAATATCGAACAGGCCGGCAGCGGTGCCGCCAACGATGATGCCAAAGTTGCCCAGCAGCGCGCCGGCAAACCAGAAGGCGACGGGGGCAAAGCCCACCAAAAAGCCGATGGAGAGCAGCATGGGCGAGTTGTAGATGGCAAAGCTCACGCCGGGGATGTTGAGCGTGCACAGCATGCTGGGGATCACGCCCAAGGCATCGCGCAACACGCTGAAGATGCCGGCGACGGCCATGGAGCCAAAGAGCTGCTTGCCGGTCTTGCCTCCGGCCTCGGTCGCGCGCAGTGTCTGAGCTGCGGCATTGCCGGTGGGAAACTCCAGCGCGGCGTCCACGATAAAGTGACGGTGGATGAGGGCTGTCGCCAGAAGGCCCAAGATGGTGCCGGCGAGCGCCACGATAAACATGTCGAGCCAGCTGATCTGGTCGGCATAGCCCAGCATCCAGGCGCCCGGGATGGTAAACGCCAGACCGCCGGCGACCATGGCGCCCGCGGACATGATGGTGTGGGTAACGTTGGCCTCGTTGAGGCTTGCATTGCCCATGAGCTTTAGGAAGAACAGCGAAATGACGGCAGCGAAGATGATCGGCCAGGGGAGTGCGCCCATCTTGAGGGCCGTGTAGGCCGAGCTTGCCGTGATGATCACGCAGCCAAGGACGCCGATGACGACGCCGCGCAGCGTGAGTTGCCCGCGCATCGAGGCGCGGTTTGAGGGATTACTCATATAGAACTCCTTTGCGTATATCCGCTTCCCCCGGGAGCGCCGCTACGGATACGGCGCGGGAAGTCGGGTTACCAAGGGCCGCCGCGTGAGCTCGCAAACGACCGCGCACCAGTATAGCGGCACGGCAGTTAATTTGGGACTGGGCTTTTTTAGCTATCCCAAACGAAGCCGAAGGATGATTATTCTGGGACGGGGATTTAAAAATCATCAGGTACGCAATGATTTTTAAATCCCCGTCCCAGAATAATCATCGGGATATACTGCTGGGCAGACGAAAGGAGCGCCGGCGATGCTTAATGGGTGCGCATATATATTGACGGTCGACGTGGGCAACACGTTCATTCGCTTTGGCCTGTTTGCCGAGGATTCGGCCGCGGCGCAGGAATGTCCGCTTGCGACGTGCGAGATCACGACGCCGTCGAGCATCACGGCCGACGAGGCACGCATGCGACTTGTGCAGGTCATGGGCGCGCTCGCCGCCGATGCAGGTGTGCCCGGGGTGCTTGCACCCGCCGCGGCCGTGCTGAGCTGTGTAGTCCCGGCGCTCGAGCGCCCGTGGAAGGTGGCACTTTCCCGCACCTGCACGGGGCGCGTGCTCACCGTGGGGCCGGGACTTAAGACCGGCACACCCGTGCACTACGACGATCCGGCCGAGATCGGTCCCGACCGCATCGCCGATGCCGTGGCGGCCCGCGCCGTCTACGGCTCGCCGTGCATCGTGATTGACCTGGGCACGACGACCAATATCGAGGTCATCGACGCGCACGGTACCTTTGTGGGCGGCGTTATCGCGCCAGGCCTGGCCCTCGGCGCCCGTTCGCTTTCGGCGGCAGCAGCGCGCCTACCCCAGGTTGAGCCCTCGGCGCCAACGCACGTCATCGGACGCAACACGCGCGAGGCCATGCGCTCGGGTGTGGTTTTGGGCGAGGTAGCCCGCATCGACGGAATGCTCGACATGGTGCTTGCCGAGATGCGCGCGACCAAGGCCGCGGGGGAGGGCGATGTGCCCATCGTCATTACCGGCGACGATGCCGAGGCACTTGCGGCGCTGGTCGGCCATAGCCTGACGGTCGATGATGCGTTGACGCTGCGGGGTCTCGCCGAGCTCTACCACATCAACCAAAAGCCTCGCCGCGCATAAAGCCAAGGACGTCGGCGGGGGAGGAAACAGCCCCACCTTTCACCTGCTACAATGGGTCAAACTATTGCGATTTCGGAGGTGTCTGCCATGTCGGACGATCTTCATCAAACCGCGTCGGGCAAGCGCCGCGACGTTATTAGCTGGGACGAGTTCTTTATGAGCGTGGCCATCGCCGCGCAGCGCCGCAGCAAGGACCCCAACACGCAGGTGGGCGCGTGCATCGCCAGCACCAACCACCGTATCCTTTCGGTGGGCTACAACGGTACGCCCTCGGCGCTCAACGATGACTTTTTCCCGTGGGGCACGAGCGACGACCCGCTGCAGGACAAGCATAACTACGTGGTGCATGCCGAGGCCAACGCGGTGCTCAACTACCGCGGCTCGCTCAAGGATCTTGAGGGTTCCACGGTCTACGTCACGCTGTTCCCGTGTCATGACTGCGCCAAAATCCTGGCACAGGTAGGTGTGGGCGAGGTCGTCTACCTGGACAATAAGTACGCCGACACCGACGACGGCCGTATTAGCCGTCGCATCCTCGACTCCTGCGGCATCAGCTACCGCCAGGTTATCGTCGATGTTCATATTGGCACCGGGGAGCAGACTCAGCAGTAGCGCGTGCCAACGCCAGCTGGCGGCAAAACAGCAAAAAGAGCCCCGTCCCAAATTGACTGCTCGTGAAAGTCGTGTCCGCACGCATGGCTGGCGCCTAAGCGGGTACATGGCTGTAGTAACATAGCCCCTGTCCGCGGGCGTGCCCGCGTTATTGTGAGAAAGGAGCCCCTGTGGCTGTTAACGAAGAGCTGCTTAAGAAGGTTCTTGAAGAGATTCGCCCCAACCTGCAGGCCGATGGCGGCGATATGGAGTATGTGGGCGTCGACGACGAGGGTGTTGTCAAGCTGGAGCTGCAGGGCGCCTGCGCCGGCTGCCCCATGAGCTCGCTAACCCTTTCCATGGGTATCGAGCGCATCCTGAAGGAGCATGTGCCCGGCGTTACCCGCGTTGAGCAGGTCAATGCTTCCGGCGAGGCCGAGGACCTGTACGACGAGTACGCGCCGTTCTAAGACGCGAAAGCTGCGGACGGTACGCTCCGCATAGACGTTACGCCCAAATTTGCGGCTGCGAGCGTAAGGCCCGCGGCCGCATTTGTATGTAGGGAGCAGGGGGATCGATATGCTCAACGACCTCTACCATATGCTTGATCCCGTCGCGATCTCGGCGGGCCCCATCACCATCTACTGGTACGGCCTGGCCTATGTGGTCGGCGCCCTGCTTACGGCAGTCGTCATGTATCGCACGCAGCGCCGCTGGGGCTTCGACATTACGATCGATGACCTGACGAGCGTCGTGGTCGGCGCGGTCTTTGGCCTCATCATCGGCGCGCGCCTGTTCTACGTTGTCTTTTACGGCGATGGCTACTATTGGACCCACCCGCTCGAAATCTTTGCCACCAACGAGGGCGGCATGAGCTTCCACGGCGGCTTGGTGGGCGGCATCTTGGGTGGCATCATCGTGTGCCGCATATACAAGCTCGATGCATGGACCGTCGCCGACCTTGCCGTTATCGGCGCTCCGCTGGCGCTGTGCCTGGGACGCTGCGCCAACTTCGTAAACGGTGAGCTGTGGGGTAAGCCGACCGATCTGCCCTGGGGTGTGGTCTTTGGCGGCACCGCGGGCGATATGCCGCGCCATCCCTCCCAGCTCTACGAGGCGTTTCTAGAGGGCATTGTGCTCTTCTGTATCCTGCAGGTGCTCAGTCGCAAAAAACCGCTGCTGCCCCAGGGTACGTTTATGGGCGTCTTTGTGATGGGCTACGGCATCGTCCGCTTCCTCGTCGAGTTCGTGCGCGTGCCCGATGCCCAGCTGGGCTATCTGCTGGGCGGTGTCATCACCATGGGTCAGCTGCTGAGTTTGCCGCTCGTAATCGCCGGCCTGGCGCTCATCATCTTCGCCCGACACCGCAACCGTCCCCAGCGCATCTACCTGGACGCCTAACCACCAAAACCACCACAAAGGGGACAGGCACCTTTGTGGTGGTCTTGCCGAGTTTGGCAGGTTTCTAGAAAGGCTTTTGGACTGTGAAGGATTCCGACCTCTCCACAACGGCTGCGCGCGACGCCGCCCGCATCGTCTGGTTTAAGCGCTACCCAGCCAAGCAGACGCTCATCGCATTTTTGCTCGCGCTGTTGGCGACCACGGCGTTTTCTATCGATCCCGCCCCGGTGTCGAGCAACGCGGTCTTGGCGATTGACCCCAAAGCCTCGGGCATGCTGTACGTGTGCTACGAGGTGCTCCTCTCGTTTGCCGGCCATACCGACGCGGTCATGCTGCTTGCGCTTGCCTGCCTGCTCACTCTGCCGTTTCGCTACGTATTCTTTGGCCGCGGCGATGCTTGGCGTCCTTCGGTGATCCTTCCGTCGCTGTTCTTTGCCGTCTGCATGGTGTTTGGCCGCAGCTACGACCTCACCGATTCTGCCGAGATCGTGCTCGGCGACAAGGCTCGCATCATCTGCGCCTGGATAGGCGGTGCGGGCTGGATGCTCTTGGCGGTCGTTGCCTTCTACCTGGCTTTTGAGTGTCTAGATTGGCTGAGCTCTCGGCGCATTCCGTTTTCGGAAGCGCACTTTGGCCGCGTATGGCGTGTGGCTCACGCCGTGCTCTCGGTCCATCCCTTTGCCGGGCCCTTCCTGGTGCTTATGGTCGCCTGGGCGCCCACGCTTATCGCTTCGCTGCCCGGCCTTTTTATGGGAGATACGGGTGCGCAGATTCGCCAGTGGTTCAACTACCCCAACGGCACGAGTGACTACCTGCGTCTGCTCAATCCCAATGTGTTGCTCAACGGACATCACCCCGTGGTGCACACGGCTATCATCGGTTCGTGCGTCCAGCTGGGGCTTTCACTGTTCAACAGTGCCAACGCAGGTCTTGCCATCTACACCTGCGCTCAGTTCGTCATTACGGCCGCCTGCATGGCCTATTCCATCTCGTCGCTGCGCAAGCTGGGCGTGAGTCTGCCGGTCCGCGGCGTGATCTTGCTGTTCTTTGTGTTTATGCCCATGTTCTCCAACTACGCGGCCCTGCTTACCAAAGATGTGCTGTTTGCCGACGCGTTTTTGGTGCTGTTGGTGCAGGCCGTGAAGCTCGTGGCATGCGGCCTGCCCCGTCGCGATGCCAATGCCGAGCGTGCGGGCGAACAGAGGCCCGTGCTCTTTGCGCGCCATGACTGGCTGCTGCTCGCTCTGGGTGCCATGGGTTCCACGTTTCTGCGCAACGGCGGCCTGGTGTTTCCCCTGGCGGCATGCGTAATCGCGGCGGCGTTTTGCGCATGGGACGCGCATGTGGTTCGTCGCGCAGCCAAGCAGGCTGGTGCTGCGTCTTCGGGCTCCATCCCGCGTTTCCGCTGGATGGGAGTTCTTGCGGTGCTTGCACTCTGCCTTGCCTCTAATATGTACTTCACCAAGGTCTTTATGCCGGCGCACGACATTACGCCTGGTTCCAAGCGCGAAATCCTCTCGATTCCGTTCCAGCAGACGGCTCGTTTCGTCCAAAAGCACGACGGCCTCAACTCGGGTGTCAACCCTACGGTTAAGGAGGACGGCACTATCGTGGAGGCTCCTTGCGACGGCTTGGTGACCGACGATGAGCGTGCCGTGATCGACCGTGTGCTCAAGTACGACAATCTGGGCCGCCGTTACAACCCGGATAAGTCGGACGCTGTCAAAAATTGCTTTAACGAGTACGCCTCGCAGGAGGACATCAAGGCCTATTTTGAGGTCTGGGCGCAGATGTTCAAAAAGGATCCCGAGTGCTACATCTCGGCGCTCATCAATAACTACTACGGCTACTTTTATCCGAGTGCCCGCGATGCGTGGGTCTACAGCACGGCGCGCAGTGCCGAGATTATGGCGAAGCCCGATAACCTCAAGTACTTTGACTTCCATCCGGTCGATAGCAAGGTTGTGCGCTGGTGCGACCACCTGATCAACCTGTATCGCGTGGCAGTGCAGCGCATTCCGTTTATCTCGCTCACCATGAGCTCGGCCACCTATGTGTGGATCATGATCGCCGTGGTGGTCTATCTGCTACGTCGTCATTCATGGCGCGGTCTGGCCATTTGGTTGCCGCTGCTGGGCGTGCTTGCCGTGTGCCTGATCGGTCCCTGCAACGGTTCGACCTATATGCGCTACCTGTATCCGGTTATCGCCTGCATGCCCTTTGCCATCGGGGCCACCATCACTCGCAGCGACCTCCTCTGGTCCTAATCTGCTGCAAAGGGGACAGGTCGCTTTGCACCAAAGGATGGCATCATCACGACGCCTTCATTTTGGGGTTTATCTCGCAGGCCAGTAGGTATATCATAACGACGTTTGTTTATATTGCCCGAGCATCTGCGCTGGGCTTTAGGTCAAAACCGATAGGAGACACGTATGTCCGGACACTCTAAGTGGGCCACAACCAAGCATCGTAAGGGCGCGCAGGACGCCAAGCGTTCCGCCCTCTTCTCCAAGCTGAGCCGCAACATCACCGTTGCTGCCCGTCTCGGCGGTGACCCGCTGCCCGAGAACAACGCCAGCCTCGCCGCTGCCGTTGCTAAGGCCAAGGCTCAGTCCATGCCCAAGGACAAGATCAAGTCCGCTATCGACAAGGCTTTTGGTTCGGGTGCCGATGCCGCCGTCTACGAGAACATCGTGTACGAGGGCTATGGTCCCGCCGGTGTCGCCGTCTATGTTGACTGCCTGACCGACAACCGCAACCGTACTGCCGCCGATGTCCGTTCCGCCTTCTCCCACGCTGGTGGCAACCTGGGCACCTCCGGCTCCGTCGCCTTCCAGTTTGAGCGCAAGGGCCAGATCGTCGTCGCCAAGGAGATCCTGGACGAGAACGCCAAGAAGGAGACCATGATCGCCAACGGTGCTGCCGGTGACGAGGATGAGTTCATGATGGCCATCGCCGAGGCCGGTGGCGAGGACTACGAGGACGCCGGCGAGGAGTGGATCGTCTGGACCGCTGCCAACGACGTCATGGCCGTCTCCAAGGCACTCGAGGAGCAGGGCATCCAGGTCAAGGGCTCCGAGACCACCATGGTTCCGACCACCCCGACCGAGGTCTCCGGTGCCGACGCCAAGAAGGTTCAGCGCCTCATCGACCGTCTCGAGGAGCTCGACGACGTCCAGGACGTCTACAGCACCATGGATATGACCGACGAGGTCATCGCTGCCCTCGAGGAGGAGTAGCGCCCGCGCGGGTTAAGCCGCGCATATCTGGGCATAATGAAGCGAGCATGCAAGCCTCGTGGAATAGATGAGCCGGATCCGCGTGCGTACAGCACCGGACCCGGCTCTTTTATAATGATGCGAATCGTTTTGCATTCTGTGGATCGAGATTTGAAGGGAGCGCCGCATGCGCGTGCTCAAACGAGCCCTAGCGATCGTATATCTTGCCGCCGCCGTCGTGGCGCTGGGCACGTTGGTCTGCCAGTTTTGGGGGCCATATACCTACCGCTTTATGCTGCTGATGCGTGACCCCATGCCGCGCATTGTCGTTACAGTGTGCGGCGGTGTCGTGGCGCTTGGCGTGCTGGCGGTCTTCTTCCGCCTGATGTTTGCTCGCCGCGAGCCGTCCTGCGTGCATCCGGCAGGGGAGCGCAATATCGAGGTCACGCTCGCGGCTCTCTCCTCGTGTGCCCGCGCTGCTGCCGAACGCGATGACCGCGTGATGGTCGAGCATATCGAGGCGCGTGTTCAGGGTTCCGACGAATCGCACGTTCGTTTTAAGGTCGAAGCCATCGCGCTCGATGATAAAGACGTCGCTTCCCTTGCCACTGCGATGCAGCAGCGTATCGAGCGGGCCTGCGACACCATGCTCGGTACGCCGGGCACGACTGCGCGCGTTCGCTTTTTGCCGTCCAAGACTACCGTCCAGACCGTGGAGGTTTCCGGTGAGTGATACCAACCAAGACAAGACCGCCCGCACGCCGCGCCTGACGATCGACCAGAACGCTACGCCGGCAGGCGAGTCCGCCGACACCAAGCCCGAGGCCGGCGAGCAGCACGACAGCGCCGCTAATGACTTTGACGAGGCCATGGGTCTCATCAAAGGTACGGGCGCTGCTATCTGGAGCTACGCCGTGCGCCACCCCAACACTACGCTCGGTGCCGTGGCAGGCTTTATCCTCGCCGTGCTGGTACTTACATTGGGCCTGTGGGACACGCTCGTCATCGCATTCTTTGTGTTGATCGGCGCCGTGATCGGCCAGATTCGCGACGGCGAGAACGGTATCGTCAACTTCTTCGGCCGTCTGTTTAGCGGCCGCTAATACGTATTCGACTGTCGCATCCGCGGCAGGCATAAGGAGGAACCATGGCTTTTAACACGAAGGTCGATGTGGCCGATACCGAGCTCGAGGCGAACGAGGCCGTCGCCGCCGAGGCGGAGGACGTAACGCTCGAGGACGAGACGCTCGTCGAGGCCGAGTCCAAAGACGAGGCGGACGAGGACGACGAGGAGGCGGACGAGTCCGAGGACTCGCTGACCTATTCCAACGGCGTGATCGAGAAGATCGTCGCCATGGCCACCCGCGAGGTGCCGCACGTTCTGGGCATGAAGGGTAACCTTATGCACTTTGTGCAGGAGCAGTTTGGTGCCGAGAACCTGACCAAGGGCGTGACGGTCGAGGTCACCGACGACAACCGCGTGGTCGTCAACATCTCGGTCATCATCGAGTATGGCGCCTATGCGCCTGCGATCTTTGACGACGTTAAGGCGCGCGTCACCGAGCGTCTGGCCGCGATGACCGGCCTTGAGGTGGCAGGCGTCAACCTGCGCATCGAGGATGTCATCACCCCCGAGGAGTACGAGCACCGCACCAGCCAGCACGAGTAACCTACCAAAAAGGGATGTTTATTTTGGCAGGTTTTATCTGCGTAAACGTCAAACGGCCGGTCGCGCATGCAAAAGCGCGGCCGGCCGTTTTTGTACGCTCCCGATGTAGTCATACCGCTCGTCTAACTAAGGGTTGCAATCGCCACGTTCCGCGTTACCCTAATGGGCGCATTGTTTCCAAATTGTTAACGAGGGGTTGCCGTAATGGCCGACGAACACGAGACCGAAAGCAAGGCATGGGCGATTGAGGCCGCTGCGGCAGAGGCGGCGTCGCGTGCTGCCGAGGAGGTGCATCGTCCTCCGGTGGTGCCGATGGAGCGCGTGGTCGATCGCGATGTTATTGAGCAAGGCGAGCGCGCCGGCCGCAAGCGCAGCCAGGAGCCGGGCTTTCCGCGCTTTTTTGCCGAGCTCAATTTGGGCCTGATCCTCACGGCCTTTGCCATCGTCGCGTTTAAAACCCCTAATCACTTTGCTTTTGGCGGCACCTCGGGCGTGTCGGTCATTCTGTCCACGCTGTTCCCGACCCTGCCCGTCGGCGTTTTTATGTGGATTATCAATGCGGTCCTGGTCGTTCTGGGCTTTATCTTTTTGGAGCGCAAGGCAATCCTGTGGAGCGTCTTCGCCTCGTTTGCGCTGTCCGCCTATGTTTCGCTGTTTGAGCTCTTTATTCCGACCGATGTCTCGATGACGGGCGATATGTGGCTCGACCTGTGCTTTGCCGTGATTCTGCCGGCGCTCGGCAGCGCCATCGTCTTTGATATTGGCGCCTCGACGGGCGGCACGGACATCCTCGCCATGATTCTCAAACGCCGCACCACGCTTGAGATCGGCCGTGCGCTGCTGTTGGTCGATATCGGCATCGTGACCATCGCGGCCTTCTTGTACGGTCCGCGCGTCGGTCTGTACTGCGTGCTCGGCCTGTTTGCCAAGACGCTTGTGGTCGACAAGGCCATCGAGAGCATTCACCTGCGCAAAGTCTGCACGGTCATTTGTTCCGAGCCCCTTAAGGTCGAGGAGTTTATCGTCAAGCATCTCAACCGCACGGCGACTATCAGCCGCGGCTACGGCGCCTTCTCGGGCAAGTGCGTGACGGTGATCATGAGCGTGCTAAGCCGTCGCGAGGCCGTGCAACTGCGCCGCTATGCGCGCGAAGTCGATCCGGGTGCCTTTATCACGATTGTCGACAGCTCCGAGATCGTCGGCAAGGGTTTCCGCGGAACGAACTAACGCGGTCGAGCTCATCAAACAATCGAATAGCGCCCTGCGCATTGCAAATGCGTCATGTTGGAGTATTTGTCCCCACATTGGGTGATAATGATGCCAAAGACATCGTTTGCGATCCAGATGATTCGCTCAAGATACGAAGGGATGATCTCGATGTTCTGTTCGCAGTGTGGTGCCCCCATGGGCGACAACGATAAGTTCTGTGGTGCGTGTGGTGCCCCCAATGCCGGTGCCGCAGCCTCTGCCCCTCAGGGTCAGCCCCAGCAGTTTGTTCCGCAACCGCCCGTGGCGAATGCGTCCAAGGGCTGTGTGGCTCAGGCGTTTGAGGATATGACCAAGACTCCGGGCGTGCTGCAGCGCGTGTGCCAGATCGCCTTTTTACCGGCGCTGATTTGTGTTGTGTCGGTACTCGTGCTGTTCATTCCCGTTATCGGCGGCATTGCAGCTGCCATCGGCTTTTTGGCAGCTTGCATTGCGAGCGTGTGTGGTTCCGGCTTTGGTATTGAGTGGGGTCGCGATCTGTCGCTCAAGGTTGATGGCGGTATGGATCGTCCACTCATGCGTTCCACGTCGTTTGGCCTCGGAGTCTTTTCGAGCGTTATCTCGGTCGTGCTCGAGGTTATCGCTGCCATTCCCGTTATCGGTGTAGTGCTTTCGCTGGTGGAGAGCGTGGTAATTGGCGCCGCGGGCTCGTATTCGTATTACGGCTCCTATGCACTCGAGGCAGCGCTGTTTGGCTCGCTTGGCCTGCTTGTCCTGGCTATGATTGCCACGGCGGTCTTGGGGGTCTTCTTTAAGATGTTCGCCGACATTGCCGTGATGCACTTTGCGGTGACCGGTCGTGTCGAGAGCGCGTTTTCGCTCGACAAGGTCTGGGCGGCGTTTAAGCACAACAAGACCAAGCTGTTCTGCGCTTCGTTCCTTCCCGAGTTTTTGACGGGTCTGGTCGCCAACGTTGTCACATGGATCCTGACGCTCGTCTTCGGCGCCATTGCCTCTGTCGGTATGTATAACTACTACTACCGTCCTTCGGCTATTGAGGCGCTTGTTACCGGCGGTGGCATCACGCTCGTATTGTTCTTGGTGCTGACGGCGTTTGTCACGGTATTCCTTACGGTCTTTGGCAAGATGCTCAAGCATCGTGCCGTTGGCTATTGGGTAGCGCGTTATGCAGCTGAATGGGCTGATGAGGATAAGGATGACGTCCTGACCTTTGTGCTGCCGTTTGAGAAGAAGTCTGCTCCGGCTGGTTTTAGCACCGACGCAGCGCCCGTATCCGATTCCGCTGCGGCGCCTGCGCCCGAGCCCGAGCCCGAGCCCGCGCCCGAGCCCGTGCCTGAGCCTGAACCTGAGCCCGAGCCCGAGCCCGAGCCCGAGCCTGCGCCAAGCTCCGACGAGGACCCGCAGGACGAGTAACCCTGCCACCTGCCATTTGGGGACGGGGTAGAAACGGTAGAAATAGCGCTTGACAAATGAGCGGGGGCGGACGTGTCGAAACGTCCGCCCCCGCTTTGTTATCGCGATGTGGCTATGACTGCGAGACGGTCGCGAATCGGCTACTCGTCGTGCTTCTCCTCGCGGCGCGCGGCGGCGCGTGCATCGTGGATGCCCTTGATCGCGGCGTGGCGAGCCGTGCGGGCGTCGTGCATGGCGTCGCGTGCTTCGGCGGCTGTGGCCTTAGCAGAACGCAACTTGGCGGCGAGGTCGGGGTTGGTCTCGGCGACCGCGGCGATAGCGGGTCCGTCGAGCTCCTCTTGCGTGGGCTCGGCCAAAAAGTCGATGGCATACTGGGCGGCCACCATGGAGCCTTTTGCCAGCACAGTCTCGTCGATCTTGTAAAAGCAGGAATGCTGAGCGTACGTGGCGCCAATCTTGGGGTTGCGCGCACCTACAAAGGCGAGCACGCCCGGCACGCGGCGCAGGTACTCCGAAAAGTCCTCGCCCGAAAGCGTGCCGCGGTAATGTCCCTCGCCGGCGGGGCCCAGGCATTTGAGTACGGCCTGGCGGCAGCGCTCGCTCGATGCGGCTTCGTTTTCGACTTTGTAGTTGGCGATGGTGTAGTCGGTGAGCTTGGCTTCGGCGCCCAGGGCTGCCGCGGTATGCTCCACGATGCGGCGCATGAGCTCCGGCATTTCCTCGTGGGTCGAGTCGCCGTAGGTGCGCACCGTGCCGGCGAGGTAAGCCGTGCCGGCGATAACATTGCGCGCGGTGCCGCCATGCAGCTCACCGACGGTGATAACGGCCGGCTCGTAGGGGCTAATCTCGCGCGAGACGATAGTCTGCAGTGCGTTGACGATCTCAGCGGCAACCATAACGGCGTCGTGGCCGCGCTGGGGCATAGCGCCGTGGCACGAGGTGCCGCGGACGTCGATGCGGAACCAGTCGGTATTGGCCATGCGCGGACCGGGCTCGCAGCTTACGGTGCCGGCGTCAACCTCGCTCCAGATATGCGCGGCGTAGGCACCATCGACGCCGTCGAGCACGCCCGTGCCGATCATGAGCTTGGCGCCCTGGCCGTTTTCCTCGCTGGGCTGGAAGACGATGCGGACTTCGCCGTGGATGTCGTCGGTCATATGGCGCAGGATTTGCAGCGTGCCGAGCATCATGGCGATATGGCAGTCGTGGCCGCAGGCGTGCATGCAGCCCTCGTTGACGCTGGCGAACTCTTCGCCGGTCTGCTCGGTGACGGGCAGGGCGTCGATGTCGGCGCGCAGCAGGATGCGGCGGCGTGGTGTGCCGTCCTCGCGATAGGCGTCGGGCGCGGTGCCGCGAAGGGTCGCCACAAGGCCCGTCTTAAGGGGACGCTCGTAGGGGATATTCATGGCGTCCAGCTGGTTGGCGATGTCAGATGTCGTGCGTTCCTCGGCGAGGCTCAGCTCCGGGTGCTTATGGAAGTGGCGGCGCTGCTTAATGATGTAGGGTTCAAACTCGGCAGCGATATCTTGGATGGCTGCGGTGACGTCGTCTGCCGCGCGAACCTCGGTTGCCGCCATAATCTGCTGTGCCTTGGTCTTCGTCATAGTCGATTTGCTCCTTGCTGGTTTATCGCAAAATCGTACAAGCTCATTCCAGTATGCCACCTGCCGCTAGGGCTGGTAAAGTTGCCGTTTGCCGCTTGGGGTTTTGTTACAAGGGCGGGGGAGTACACTCGGGGGTGTTGAATTTCCTGCCAGAGATGGGGATGCCCATGCAACATATCGATCGGATTATCCGCTCCAAGAACGTCTTTACCGCGCAAGACGGCATCGATACCGCCCGCGAGCTGGCGATTGCCATCGCAGGCGACCGTATCGTCGCAGTCGGTGCGCCCGATGACGTGATTGCCGCCGCGCCTGCCGCCACGCCGGTTATCGACTACGGCGAGCAGTTTGTCTGCCCAGGTTTCCATGACGCTCATCTGCACTTCTTCCATACCTCGGTCGGCTCCTCGCCGTACATGCTCATGGATATGGGCACGTCCGAGGCGGCGCTGGTGCAACACGCGCTCGAGTTTTCCCAGGACCTGCCCGACGACGCTTGGGTTGTGACTCAGGGCTGGCGCGACTACCGTTGGGACCCGCCCGAGCATCCTACCAAGGCATCGCTCGATGCGGCATTCCCCGATCGCCCCTGCGTTATGTATTCGGGCGACGGCCATACGCTGTGGCTCAACAGCCGCGCACTCGAGGCGCTCGGCGTCACGCGCGACAGCGAGCCGCCAGCGGGCGGTGGCTACGACAAGGACGCAAGCGGCGAGCTCACGGGCATTGCTCACGAGGCGGCTGCCATGCAGCTGCTACCGCGCTGCCTTGAGTGGCTGGGGGAGGATCGCATTGCAAGCGCTTACGCCGATCAAATGAGGCGTATGGCCGAGCAGGGCATCACCTCGATATGCGATATGTCGCTCATGCCCATGCCGGGCTGCGATTTTATCCGCGACGATGTCTACGGCAAGCTACAGGCAGCCGGCAAGCTGGGCATCCGAGCCCATCTGTTCCCCACGTTGCTGGATGACCAATCGCGCTTAGAAGAACTGCAGACCCGCTACGCGAACAACGCGCTGCTCTCGGCGCCTGGTTTTAAGCAGTTCTTCGACGGCGTCTCGAGCGAGCACACGGCATATCTCACCGAGCCCTATACCAATCCGCGCTTCCCGGGCGATCAAGGTCGCCTGACGGTTCCTGCCGAGCGCATGCGTAAGCTGGTTCTGGCGGCTGCGGAGCGCGGCCACACTGTGCGTATCCACGTCATCGGCGACGGTGCGATTCATGCCGCGCTGGATATCTTCGAGGAGGCCGCCGACCTGTACGGCCTGCCCCAGCACGGCCATAACACACTCGAGCATCTGGAGAACCTCCTGCCCGAGGACATCGACCGCCTGCGCAAGCTCAACGTGGTCGCCTCGAGCCAGCCCTGCCACATCACGCTCGATCCGGGTGGCCCAGAGCGCGACCTTGGCCTGGAGCGAAGCCGAATCATGTGGCCGTTCGCAACCTATAAGCAGCGCGGCATCCGCCAAGCCTTCGGTACTGACAGCCCTATCACGTCCGTTACCAGCATGAATGTGCTCTACACGGCTATTACGCGCCAAGACCCCAAAAGCCACTGGCCCGAGGGCGGCTGGCTGCCGAGCGAGCGCATCGATGCGGCAACGGCCCTGCGCAACTACACCCTGGGCAGCGCCTACGCGGCAGGCGACGAGCAAAACCTCGGCAGCCTGGAACCCGGCAAATACGCCGACCTGGTAGTCCTGGACCAAAACCCACTCACCATCGACCCCCAAGAACTCCAAGCCACCAAAGTCCAAGCCACCTACCTAGCCGGCAACCTGGTCTACGAGCGCTAATATTCATGTCGTACCGTTAAACGCGGCTCGGGCAGCATATTTTGGGATGGCGCTCGAGCCGCGTTTGTTTGCCGATGGGGGTTCGTTAGGAGCGTCCCCTCTCTGCTGGATTTGGGCGCAGGGTGGAAGCGCTGCTGCTCCGCGCGCTCAATTGGGACATCAGCGATGCTTTCTCTTAGCGTTTTGCATACTTCCAGTTGCAGATTGCATAAAAAAGCTGAGATGTTCTTTCCGGCCCTGATGTACCCCCGCCTGGGCCGTGCAAAAAACGGAGTATTCAGCACCGCGAGCTCTGCCGGTGCCGCTGCGGCTGAGTAACGTTACGGAGATTGACGTCATTTTGGGCTCCGGTACGGCGCGAAGTACGCCCATTTGTCCCAACGGGGTCTGCCCACCGACCAAAACCGCCCGCTGAAGGCGTTCTTGGGACCAATAAGGTATGTCCGGCGCGTATGCAGCCACCCTGGCCTGCTGAATACTCCCAAAAATGCACGGCGCCTTGAGGGGGACCTTCGCGACAAAGGAAACCGCCCCGTCGAAGTATGCATTCGACGGGGCGGTTTATGCATATAGCGGATTAAGGATGCGCTGGCAACCTGTTAGAACTTGACGGTCGGTGCCTGGCGGGCTGCTTCGGCGGCCTCGAAGCCCTGGCGCTCCTTAAACTGGAAGATGCCGGCAAAGATGACGGCAGGGAACGTCTGGATGGCGTTGTTGTAGCTGAGCACGCAGTCGTTGTAGCTCTGGCGCGCGTAGCTCACCTTGTTCTCGGTGTCTTCGAGCGTGGCTTGGAGCTGCGTAAAGTTGGTGTTCGCCTTAAGATCGGGGTAAGCCTCGGCCACGGCGAAGAGCTGGCGCAGAGCGCCGGTCAGCACGTTGTCGGCTTCCATCTTGGCTTCGGGCGTGGTGGCGCTTACGGCGGCGTTGCGCGCGTTGACCACGGCGGCAAGCGTGTCCTGCTCGTGTTTGGCATAGCCCTTGACGGTCTCGACTAGGTTAGGGATCAGGTCGTTGCGGCGCTGCAGCTGCGTGTCGATATTCTGCCAGGCGTTATCAATGCGATTGCGCTTGGTGACCATGTTGTTGTAGATGCCGGCGATGGCGCAGACAATCACAACGACAACAACGATACCGATGATGACGGGAATCATGGTGTCTCCGTTTCGAATGGCCGCGGCGTCTTCCGCCGGCTGCCGTTGGTGTAACGCTACTAGTATACCCGCAACCCTTGGCGATACCGAACTTTCCGGTAAGCGTTATGTTTCCACCAAGGTGAGGCCGTTCGCCAGGGGGTGGGCGATACAGGTGTAAGATATGCGACAGATTAGTGAGCGATGTCTTTTCCTTGAGGAGGGCGATACGTATGGACCTTCGCATCAAGAAAACCTATCGGGCCCTGTTCGAGGCCTTTACTGAGCTGCTCGAAGAGCATCGGTTTGAGGACGTGACGGTTGCCATGCTGTGCGACCGCGCTATGATTCGTCGGACGACGTTCTACAAGCACTTCCGCGACAAAAACGATTACTTTGCCTTCTATATCGATGAACTCATGTCGGGTCTGCCGCAAAAGCGGGCCGATGCGGATGGCGCGGAGGGCGCCGAGGACGTGCGCGCGCTTCGCCACGAAGTGTTCGCCGATGCCATGGATCTGATTCTGGCGCATGAGCAGCTCATGGATAACATTTTGGCGAGCAGTATGTCGGGCATGCTGACCAGCATGATTTGCGACCGCATCGCGCGCTCCATACGCGGGCGCGTGATGAGCGCGCTTGACGAGGATGCGCTTGCGCCCGTATCGCTCGAGACGACGTCTGAGTTTGTCGCCGGCGGCATTATTCGGCTCTTCACCATGTGGTGGGAATCGGGCCACGTACTGGAGCGCCGATCCGAAATCGCCGACGTGGTCGATGCGCTGTTCGAGCGGACCATGACGCCGGTGAGTCACTAAGAGTGGCGGAGAGAGGGGGATTCGAACCCCCGGAACGCTCTCGCGCTCAACGGTTTTCAAGACCGCCGCATTCAACCGCTCTGCCATCTCTCCGTGAGTCGTAATGATAGCATCGTTTTGGATTTGCAACAGGGGAGGCGAACGATGACGAGCACCGGAATCGATGAGAAGTTCATGCGTGAGGCGCTGTCGGAGGCGCGTGCCGCCGCGGCGGTGGGCGAGGTGCCGATCGGTGCCGTAGTGGTGCGCGCGGGTGAGATTGTCGCGCGGGCGCATAATCGCCGCGAGCTCGACCAGGATCCTTCGGCGCATGCCGAGTTTGCGGCCCTATGCGCCGCCGCTCAGTCGCTCGGTCGTTGGCGCCTTTCCGATTGTACGGTCTACGTGACGCTCGAGCCCTGCTGCATGTGCGCGGGGCTTATGGTTAATGCGCGCGTGGGGCGCTGCGTGTACGGCGCGGCCGATGCTAAGGCGGGCGCCCTGGGGTCGCTATACGACCTCAATGCCGATTCGCGCCTGAATCATCGGTTTAATGTGACGGCTGGGGTCTTGGCGGATGAATGCCGCGAGCTGCTGAGTAGCTATTTTGGCGGTCTGCGCGGAGCGGGCGGCGCTGATTGCGGTTGTGGGGCCGATCTTGAAGCACACGCCGCTCACGCCGCAGCGCTTGCAGGTGCCGGTGAGGATGCTGGCGCGGCAGTTGACTTTGGTCCTGCGTGCCGCCGGCCCCGCCGTGTGCTGCTGGCGATTGACTCCTTTAAGGGCAGCGTGTCGAGCGCGCAGGCGGAGGCGGCAGTTGCCGGGGGCGTGCGCCGCGTGTGGCCCGATGCCCAAGTAAGCGCGCTGCCGCTGGCGGATGGCGGTGAGGGAACGCTCGATGCCGTTGCCGCGTGCGGCGGTGAGATTGTGACCTGCGAGGTGGCGGGTCCCTTGGGCAAGCGCGTGGCTGCCCGGATGCTGGTGGACGGCGAGCACGAGTCGGCTGTCATTGAGATGGCCGAAGCCGCGGGCATCGGGTACTCGCCGTGCACGGAGTCGGCGGCGTTGGCCGCGACGACCTATGGCGTGGGCGAGCTGATGCTTCGTGCGGTTCGCGCGGGGGCGAGGACCCTATATATGGGACTGGGCGGCAGCGCCACCAACGACGGTGGCGCCGGCATGCTGCAAGCGCTGGGCGCGCGTCTTGTCGATGACCGTGGCTGCAATATCGCTCCCGGTCTTGCGGGCCTTGAGCAGGTGGCGAGCGTTGATTTGGCGCCAGCGCTGCAGGCTTTGGATGGCGCGCGTGTCGTGGTGCTTTCCGATGTCGAAAACCCGCTCGTGGGGCGTCGCGGGGCACTTGCGGTGTTTGGCGGGCAAAAGGGCCTGCCGACAGACGATGTCGAAGCGCTGGGCGGGTGCGACGGCTGGATGGTCGGCTACGGCCGCCTGCTCGATACGGCGATTGCCGAGGTACGGGCTCAGGGATTGCTGCGCGTGTCCGAGGGTGCGCGGACGTTTGGCTCGGTGCTCGGCGTGCCCGGCGCCGGTGCCGCTGGCGGTCTGGGCGCCGCGCTGCTAGCGCTCGGTGCAGAGCTACATTCGGGCGTGGAGACGGTGCTTGATCTGATTGGGTTTGACGAGCGCGTGCGGGATGTCGATCTGGTCATAACGGGCGAGGGCAATATGGACGAGCAATCCGCCGCCGGCAAAGCGCCGGTGGGTGTGGCCCGCCGTGCCAAGCGCTATGGCAAGCCGGTGGTCGCCGTCGTGGGCGGTCGCGCTGACAACCTGGATGCGGTGTATGAGCAGGGCGTCGACCTGGTTTTGACGATCTGCCGCAAGCCCATGGGCCTTGAGCTGGCGCTCGATCCCCAAGAAGCCATAACCAACCTTATCTGCGCCGGCGAGTCTGCCGCTCGATCCTACGACCTCGCCCGCCTCTAAAACCCATCCCCTCGATAAGTTGCGGTGAAATACGGAGTGTTTTTGCCTTTAAGGTGCCAATTCAGTCCGTATTCCACCGTAACTTCGTGAATGGTCATCCGAGGCTGGTCGACATGGGTTTCGAGTCGGACCGTTTGCCACGAAACACGGCTATCTACTACGTTTAACCGACCACCCTCGACTATCTCGGAATTTGCAAAAATGAAACCGCAGGTAGAGAGCTTGCCGATTTCCGAAAAAGTCGGCTATGGTCGACCCCTGCGACCAAAACGTAGTAGATGGGGCCTTTTCGTGGCGCAGCACCAGATCAGTCTTTTTGGGACGGGGCTTTCTTGGCTACTTTCGTCACCCTGATGTCCCCAGTCAAAAAGTAGTCAAAAAAGCCCCGTCCCAAATTAGCTGTCTTGCCCCATCGGGCGGGAGCAGGTAAGATATATCGAGCGCCTAGCGCGTTCGATGGGTTCGGATGACGACATGTTCCGAATCTGGTCAGGTCCGGAAGGAAGCAGCCATAAGGAGCCTCTGTCGGGCATCCGAATCCATCGAGTGCGCAGGCGCTTTTTCGTGCCGCGGCTACCCGCGAGTGCCGGCAGGGTCACATTTATCTGATAATTGAATCCCTGGCGTTATGTCGCTCGCTGGCGTTGCCAAAACATCGGCTGCTACGTGCCTTGGGCGCTAGCGGCCGTTGCCCTTACATCTGTAACGAGTTGCTTACGCATCTTCAGGGTTCGCCGTACTATCATGAATCAGATTGAAGAGAGATGATGATAGGGAGCGCCTTTTTATGATTGAGCTGCTCAGGCGTTTTGGTGGTAAGTTTCGCCGATATATGGTGATTGGCCCTGCGTGCAAGCTGATCGAAGTGATCTTTGACCTGCTTACGCCGCTGGTGATTGCCCAGATGATCGATAAGGGTATTGGCGCACACGATGTCAACGCCGTTATCCACTACGGCATGGTACTTGGCGCCATGGCTGTGATCGGCATCTCGTTTACGCTCGTCTGCCAAAAGATGGCGGCGCTGACCTCGCAGGGCATGGGCACCGACATTCGCGGCGCGCTCTACGAGCACATCAACAAACTGAGCTATGCCGAACTCGACCGCTTTGGCACGCCGTCGCTTATCACCCGCATCACCAACGACGTCAACCAGGTGCAGCTTGCCGTGGCGTTGGGCGTGCGCATGCTCATCCGCTGGCCCTTCTTGGCGGTGGGCTCCATGTGCGCGGCCCTTGTCATCGACCTTAAGCTCGGCATGATCTTTTTGATTTGCACGCCCGCCATCGGCCTGGTGTTTTGGTTTGTCATGGCGCGCTGCATTCCGTACTACAAGCAGCTGCAGGCAAAGCTCGACCGCATCGCGCTCATTTGCCGCGAGGGGCTTTCGGGCGCTCGCGTGGTTCGCGCCTTCGTGCGCGAGGACCACGAGCGCGAGCGCTTTGCCCAGGCCGCCGATGACCAGGCCAATACTGCCATCGCGGTGGGTAAGCTCTCGTCGATTCTCAACCCCGTCACGTTTCTTGTGATGAACCTGGGCGTGTGCGCCATCCTGTGGGTGGGCGGCATCCAGGTCAACGTGGGCGAGCTAACGCAGGGTCAGGTCATGGCGTTTGTGAACTACATGACGCAGACCCTGACCTCCATCGTGTATGTCGCCAACCTGGTCGTGGTCTTTACCAAGGCGAGCGCCAGCGCGTCGCGTATCAACGAGGTGCTCAATTGCGAGCCGAGCATCACCGACGGGGGCAACCAGCCGGTCGCGCTGCTCAAGCCGGGCAATGTCGCTCCAGTTCCTGCGCTGAGCTTGAGCCATGCGAGCTTCTCTTTTGGCGCGGGCGCTGCCAACGCCGTCAACGATGTGACCCTGGAGCTCCCGCTGGGCAAGACGCTCGGCATTATTGGCGGTACGGGCAGTGGTAAGTCCACGCTCGTCTCGCTCATCCCGCGCCTGTACGATGCGGGCACCGGCAGCGTGAGCGTGATGGGCGCCGACGTGCGCACCTGGCCGCTCGATCAGCTGCGCCACGTGGTCGCGACCGTTCCGCAGCGAGCGTCGCTGGTGAGCGGCACCATTCGCAGCAACCTAACCTGGCGCGACGAGGCGGCAACCGACGAGGAGCTCTGGGCGGCGCTCGACATGGCGCAGGCGAGCGAGTTCGTGCGCAACAAGCCGCAGGGGCTCGATGCCCCGGTCGAGGCGGGCGGCAAGAACTTTAGCGGTGGCCAGCGCCAGCGCCTGACCATCGCACGTGCCCTGGTGGGCTCTCCACAGGTCCTAATCATGGATGACTCCGCCTCGGCGCTCGACTTTAAGACCGACGCGGCGCTTCGCCATGCCATCCGCGAGCGCAGCGTGCGCGGTGCCGCCGCGGGCGGGCTCCCACTGACCACGGTGATCGTGAGCCAGCGCGTCTCGACCGTGCGCGATGCCGACATGATCTGCGTGCTCGACCACGGCTCGGTCGCGGGCCTGGGCACGCACGACGAGCTGTACGCAAACTGCCAGCTCTATCGCGAGATTTGCCAGTCGCAGCTTCGTCGCGAGGAGCTCGAGGGCCAGCAGGGGAGCGCGGCGCCCGCGTCCGTCCCAAGTCCCGCGTCCGCCCCGGCTGCCCCGGCATCCACTTGCGCAAAGGAGGGCTGCTAAATGAATCCGTATACTTCTTCCGGTTCGGTCGCCACGATGACGGCCAACGTGTCCGGCAACGATAACCTCAACGACTTGGGTGACGGCCCGCGTCAGCCCGGCGACCCCGAGCGCTACCCCGTGGGCGCGGTAACTCGCCGTCTGCTGGGCTACGTCCGTCCGCATCGCATTTCGTTTACGGCGTCGTTTGTGAGCGCTGCCATCTCGGTGATCTTACAACTCTATACGCCCATCCTCATCGGCGAGGGCATCGACCTCATCGTTGCCGTCGGGCAGGTGGACTTTGACGCGCTGCTGCCGCTCGTTACCAAGCTTGCGATTGTCGTGGTGGGCGCGGCGGCCTTCCAGTGGCTGCAGGGCTACTGCGTCAACCGCCTGTCCTACGAGACAGTGCGCGACATGCGCGTGGAGGCGAGCGACAAGCTCAGCCGCATGCCGCTCAGCTTTATCGACAGCCATGCCCATGGTGACCTTATGAGCCGCGTAGTCAACGACGTCGACCAGGTGGGCGATGGTCTGCTGCAGGGCTTCACGCAGCTCTTTACCGGCGTTATCACCATTGTGGGCACGCTCGCGTTTATGCTCTCCATCAACCTGACCATGACGCTCGTGGTGGTGCTCGTCACACCGCTTTCCATCTTTGCGGCCGGCGCCATCGCCAAGCTTTCCAATAAGAGCTTTACGGCACAGCAGCGTATTCAGGGTCAGCTTGGCGGCCATATCGAGGAATACGTGGGCGAGCAGAAGCTCGTGGACGCGTTTGCCTATGGCTCGAACGCTCAGCAGCGCTTCGATGCTATCAACGCTGAGCTCTACACCGCGGGCGAGCGCGCGCAGTTTATGGGTTCGCTCTCCAACCCCGGCACGCGCTTTATCAACAACATCATCTATGCCGTGGTCGCTGTGATCGGCTGCGTGGGCGTGATCACGGGCGTGCCCGCGGCGCTCACGGTGGGCGGCGTGCAGATCTTCCTGTCCTATGCCAACCAGTACACCAAGCCGTTCAACGAGGTCACCAACGTCATCACGCAGATCCAGACCGCGTACGCCTCGGCGCGCCGCATGTTTGCGTTGCTTGATGCGCGCGAGCAGGAGCCCGACGCGGCGGATGCCGTGGAGCTTGTCGCCCCGCAGGGCGAGGTGACCTTTGAACACGTGGACTTTAGCTATGTGCCCGACCGCAAGCTGCTGCAGGATATCTGCATCGAGGCTAAGCCCGGCATGCGCTTTGCCCTGGTCGGTCCTACGGGCTGTGGCAAGACAACGCTCATCAATTTGCTGCTGCGGTTCTACGATATCGACGCCGGCCGCATCTCGGTAGACGGGCGTTCGTCGCGCGACTACACGCGCTCGAGCCTGCGCCGCGCCTTTGGCATGGTGCTGCAGGACACCTGGCTGTTCGAGGGCACGGTGGCAGACAACATCGCGTACGGTTGCCCCGATGCCACGCGCGAGCAGGTCATCGAGGCCGCCAAGCGCGCGCATGCGCACAAGTTTATCGTGCAGCTGCCGGGCGGCTACGATACGGTAATCGGCGAGGACGGCGGCACGTTTAGCCAGGGCCAAAAGCAGCTGCTGTGCATCGCGCGCGTCATGCTCACCGACCCGGCAATCTTGCTGCTGGACGAGGCGACCTCGAGCATCGATACCCGCACCGAGCTGCAGGTTCAGGCGGCATTCGACGAGCTCATGGCCGGTCGCACAAGCTTCGTGGTGGCGCACCGCCTGAGCACCATCCGCAACGCCGACTGCATTCTAGTGATGCGCGACGGCGAGATTATCGAGCGCGGCACGCACGACGAGCTGCTGGCGGCAGACGGCTTCTATGCCGAGCTCTACCGCAGCCAATTCGCCCAGTGAGCAAGCCCGTGGGGCAAATTAATCAGGTTTGTTTGTCCCATAGAGCGATCTTGTTATATAGCGTTCTACCAGCGCGTGAAACATTTTGACGATACTCCGTGACACAATTTGACGGCGTTTTGTGAAACAGTTTTTCGGACATTCGTGAAACGTTCTGCGGCGGTTTCAATCCGAAGTACATACTGTTCGAAATCTGTCCAAAGATGTCGTCTGCGTCGTCAATCGACAGACGGTGGTTTACATCCGTCACGTTAGTACTAAGATATTCATCTAATAAATTGCATTAGTGGCTTTAGTTTTGGGGGAAACGAGGCAACGTGACTATGACGTGCTCTTTGGTGGTTAACAGCAAGAGCGGTAATACCAGGATGGTTTCGGGTGCGATCAAGCGCGCTCTACAGGCTGCGGGCGTTGAGTTTGTCCACGCCGCGGCGTTGAGCGACGATGCGGATGCAGATCAGGTTGCGCTCGAGGCACGGGGCGCCTGCGCGGCCGACACGGTGCTTGTCGGCTTTTGGTGCGACAAGGGCGCGTGCACGCCTTCGGTCGCGGCGTTGCTCTCCGCCTTGCACGGTAAGCGCGTCTTTTTGTTTGGCACCTGCGGTTTTGGCGCCGACCAGAGCTACTATCAGCAGATTATCGACCGCGTAACTTCCAATTTGGCCGAGGATGCCGAGCTTGCGGGCTGGGCGATGTGCCAGGGCAAGATGGGCCCCGCGGTCAAGCAGCGCTACGAGGCAATGCTCGAGCAAGATCCCGACAACGCCCGATTTAAGATGCTGCTCGACAACTGGGTTGCCGCGAAGGACCATCCCACCAAGGAAGATATGGATAACATGGCTGCAGCCGCAAAAAAGGCCGTTTTGGGCGAATAACTTCGCCGCTTGCGGTGCCGCGCGTTCAATCGTACAAACGTGAAAGCCTCGAGATTCTCGGGGCTTTTTTCATGACACGAGGGCGCCCCTTTATTGATGGAAGGCCTAATAAGCTGATTGTTCTATGCCCGGATGTGTGCGGAGTGGGATGGGATTTCCGGATGGGTGGGGTTGCGGAAGCTGCGTCCCGGAATTTGCCTTTGGAATGGGATGCGGGTTCCCGTTGAGGGGCTCTGTGGAAACCGCATCCCAGTTTTCGGCCGAGAAATGGGATGCCGTTTCCGGTTGAGGGCCTTGGCGGAAAGCGCGACCCGGAATTTGCGATCGGAGTGGGATGTGGTTTCCCAACGGGGCCACAAGCGGAAACCGCATCCCACTCCGGACGTGAATTCTGGGACACGGTTCTCAGAGGATTATGGGCTGCGAACTACATGGGGCTGTCATAAAACTCCGGCAAGGGGAGGGTCGGAAATAAATGACACTTCCAGTAGTTTGTTTTAATGTGGGGGGGGGTACCATTATTTTAGTTTCGCAAAAAAATCGAACCTCCTATGGGGAAGTTGCGTAGGGGGTTAGTCGTAAGTATTGGATAAAACAGACTAATTTGGGGATAAATGGCCACTTACGCCAAAATAAGTAGCATTTAGCGATAAAACATTGAAAAATGTGTAGCACATCGCTATGTTTTTATTACGAAAAGATTCCAAATTGGCTTATTTCGGACTCACTTTTCAAGCGCCTTGCGGTTCCTGTTGAAACTTGCTGACCTTTGGATGGGTAGAATAGGTCCTCAAGGGGGATGAATTATCACTTTGACGGCGCGCAGACTCAAACGATTTATTACGCTTTTGAGTAGCTTGGCGTTCGCGCTTGTCATAGCCCTTGCCGTTGTTTCTTTTGTGCCTCGCGCATTTGGATACACACCCTTTGCTGTGCTTTCGGGCTCTATGGAGCCCGAGTTTCCCGTCGGCTCCATGGTGTTTGTTCGCCAAGTTGAGCCAACGGATATTGCCGTGGGCGACAATGCAACCTTTTACCGCTCCGACGGTGCCGTGGTGACGCACCAGGTGTACGAGATCGACCCTGTGGCACAGACGATCGGTACGCAGGGAATCGCAAACAAAAATGCAGATGGAACCATCATGCACGACGCCGAGCAGACGCCTTTTTCACGCGTGATCGGTGTCGTTTCTTTTTGTGTCCCTTACCTGGGCTTCGTTAACGCATATTGCACGACGATGCCCGGTTTGCTTGTTGTGGTGGCCGTTCTGGCGCTGCTGGTCGCGGCGTCGATAGTGCTCGATCGGGTGGTTTCCGACGAGCCTGCGGGTAAGCATGCCCGCGTGCATGTGAGGGAGCGGCGTTCATAGCGGCAGGGAAAAGCGTCGGCGGCGGTAGGGGCCGTTGCCGGGGAAGACGATTCTCGAAAGGAAGAGAACGATGGAAAACAAGAAGAAAAAGCGCTACGGCATCATTGCCGCCCTGCTGCTGTTGGTGCTGGCCGCCGGCGTTGGCACCTATGCATGGCTGACGGCGCAGTCGGGCCTGACCAACAACTTCACTACTGCGGGCATCAACAAGCCCACCACTAATCCTGATAATCCGGATCAGCCGATTCCGGATGACAACACTAAGGTCAACGGCAATCTGACCGAGACCAACTGGGTTGCGGACTCCAAGCTCGCCCCTGGCGTGTCTGTTCCTAAGAATCCTAATGTCGGTATTGGCAAGGGATCCGAGAACGCTTATGTGTACGTTTTCGTGAAGAACGCGACAGCGTCTGCTGGGGTTGATGATTCCAAGACGACTTACTTCACCATTAAAAATGGCTGGAAGGCCGTTGACGCGACCGCAGTTACGGGCGAGCCGACTCATTATCTCGGTGGCCTTTTCGTTTATGTTGGCGATGGGACCGAGGCAACTCCGCTTATTGCCAGCAAGACCGAGGACAAGTGGACCGGTGAGCTGTTCAGCAATGTGACTACGCCCAAGGAGACCGAGCAAAAGGATTTCGCCAATCCTGCCACGATGAAGGTCAACTGCTTCATTTACGCGGCAGACAACACTGCTGAGGGTTCGTCTGCGTCTGCTTTGACTGCTGCCAAGGCATGGGCTGACACTCTCAAGTAATCCCACCCCCCACTGAGATCTCGGCCCGCTCCCACCCCTATATTCGGGCCGGGATCTCGATCCCCCTTTTTTATCGACGACTGGCGAACGTAATGCTCAATAATCTTTCCGACAATCAGAAACGCACCTTGGCGCTTGCCGCGATGGCGCTGTTGGCCCTGGCGTGCCTGTGCGGCACGCTGGCTTTTACCGTTGATATGGTTCCGGCGAACAACGTTCTATCGTTTGGCAGCGTGAAGGTACGAGTCTGCGAATACACCCTCAACGAGCAGGGCGAGGAGATTCCGTTTGAGCCCAACGAGCACGGGGACTATCCCGACACCAAGGCCGGGGGTTCTGACATCAGCCGCATTGTGCGCGTGGAGAACGTCGGCACGCAGCCTGAGTACGTTCGCGCGCGTCTGCACATGACGTCGGTGGCGCCCGACGGTTCGAGCGCGGATGCTTCGGGCAGCGTTGCGTTTCATGTGAACGCGGGCGAGGGGTCCCCGTGGATCGATGGCGGCGATGGGTGGTACTACTACCGCGGATTGGCCGGGCGTGGCGGCACGCTCGACCCCGGCGCCATGACGGAAAGCCTCATGGACTCGCTGCGCTTTGTGGGCGACTACCACGATGCCGCGCGCGGCGGCTCATTCAAGCTCGATATCGATGTTGAGGCCGTGCAGGCCAAAAACCAGCAGACAAGCGATACCGTCCTCGACGTGCTTGACGTCGCGGGCTGGCCGGAGGCGAACTAGCCTATGAAGATCAAGAACATGAACCGGGGTATGCTTAGCAGGTTGGTTGCCGTCGCGGCGATTGCCCTTTGCTGCGTTATGGCGCTGCCAACGGTGGTGCATGCCGAGGACGTGCCCGAGAACAAAAACGAATTCCACATCAAAAACGAGGCTGACTTTTTGTCGTGTGTGGCGCTGTCGCGCGAGCGCGATACGTCCGGCTGGCACGTTTATCTCGATAACGACATTGAGCTCGACAGCGACGACATGAAAGCCATCGTTGCAAACACCGTTAAGCATCTGTCGTTTGGCAACAAGGAGCATCCGTTTAAGGGCGTGTTCGATGGTCAAAACCACACCGTTGAGGGCCTGAACTACGATAAAGACGCTTTTGACCCCGAGCGCGATACGGGATTTTTTGCCGAGACCAACGGTGCCACCATCAAAAACTTCCTGGTCAAGGACGCCAACGTGTGGGCGGACTTCCGCGGTGGCATTATCGTGGGCAAGGCCGTCAATACGCGCTTCGAAAACGTTATGGTCATGGAGAGCACGCTGCACGTGACCTGCGCCAACAATGCTCTCAACCTCATTACCAACGCAGGCTTTGAGGGCGGTCTCATCGCCGGCGAGCTCGACGGCTGCACCCTCTACAACTGCGAGGTACGTGGTGGCCGCGCCGTTAACAACACGACTTCGGGCGTACAGGCAATTGGCGGCGAGGGTCTGTATATGGCGGCGTTTGCCGGCTACGTTAAGAACTCGACTATCGAGTACTGCCGCGTGACGCCGACGCGTAAGGACGACGGCTCGATTGCCGAGAAGGGCATGACCGACGTCACCAATAAGTACGACGTGGCCATTGGCGCCCTGGGCGGCAACAACGTGTATGCCTCGGGTTTTGTAGGCTGCATGGCGGGTAACGCCAAGATTATCGACTGCTTCTCGACGGCGCAGTGCTACAGCTATGCCGCGTCATATGTGGGCGTCGTCGCCGTGACGCGTGCGTGGACGGGTGGCTTGGCGGGTCGTATTCTAACCGAAAAGGGCAACGAGCTCGTTCGAAGTCATTTTGCGGGTGACTTGAGCTCGCGTCAGTACAATCCCATCGCCGTGATTCCCATCATTCAAAACGATGTGAACCTGGGCGGTATTGCCGCGCGTGCCAACAAGGATGATGCCACGGTCACCGAGTGCTACTTTAAGCCGAGCGTGAGCCTTTCTGGCAACAGCCAGGGCAACCCTGCTAAAAAGAAAATCCCCTCGTTTGGCGGCGATGGCACCACCAAGGGTGATGGCTATGGTCCATGGGATGACGAGCGCTACACCACGCGCGAGCTGTGGGAAGAGCACGACTACGACTTCTGTGCCGGCACCATGCGCTCGACCGATAACGATGAGGCCCTGGGTGGCCCGCATGCCAACGAGTGGGCGATGGACTACAGGCTGAATATCCCCGTGCATGGCCAGAGCGTTAAGGCGACGATTGATTTTCCCGGTGCGGGTACGGCAACAATCGAGAAGACCAAACTTGGCAAAGACCAGGCGACCACGGATCCGTACACCTTTGCGGTGAGTGCCGTGCTGGCGGGAACTGCTCAGGGCTTGGCCCAGGGCGATACCTCGGTAACGTTTAAGCAGGAGACCTCTGCAAAGCCTGCCGACCTGAGCGAGGCGAACGGCGGCTACCGCTTTATGGGCTGGTTCCGCGAGCCCGATGTGCGTGTGAACCGAATTGGACAAGACAGCAGCTGGTTTAACGGCAAGACCGATGCCGATGCCGTTAAGGCTGGCAAGCAGGTCCAGAAGAACGAAGCGCACGAGAAAACGTCGACCTATACCGCCGATAACGCGAAGGGGGCCGAGGCCTTTAAGGGCAACGACCTGTTTATTGCTTCGTACGAGGCGCAGGTGCTGTTCTATAACGTCAAGGGCAAGACGCTCTCGTGGCAGAGCGGCGAGGAGCACGACAAGTCGACGGACTGGTACCGCTATGGCGTCGGTTTAACGCCGGCTGCCCCTGCGGACCGCGGCACTCTTTCTGCCAGCGCCACCTTTATCGGTTGGACGACGCAGCCGAGTGGCGAGGCCGGGATGCATGGCGGTTACGCGGCCATCACCTCGCCTAAGCTTGCCGAGCTAAAAAACGCCGGTGCGTTCTATCCTGCCGGCACCGAGATCACTGTGCTTGGTCCTACCGATTTTTATCCGGTGTACACCGACTATGTGTCGAACATCATGACGGTGTTTGAGGGCAATGAGCAGGATGCAACCGACGATCAGACTCGGCGCGACGGTGTGGGCAAAACTGACGTTAAGGTTGAGACTGCAGAAGATGGCACAAGCGCGTATACCGTACAGGTGCTCGACGTATCCGGTAAAGCTATATCCGAGGAGGGCCAGCTGCCCGACGGCTATCGTTTCCTGGGTTGGTATGAAAACAAGGGAACCGAGGATGCCCCGCTCGAGGTGCGCGTAAGCCGCGACCCCAGCTATACGCTCCCCGCCGATGTCGATTTAACCGCGCCGCATACCTACATCGCCCGCTTTGAGTACCGAGTGGATTATTACGTTCGGGCTTATACCAACCATGAGTTTACGGACAGCAAGCTACTTTGTTCCGTTTGGAATCGCTATCAAACGCCCTTTGAGGAAAACGTCGGTAGTACCTTCGTGCGTGAAAACGTCGTCCACTGGGGCCCGGAGCATGTTGACCACGGTATAAAGGATAGTTATGAAACGTGTGGCACGCGCTTCACGAAGGAAACCCTTGTCGTGAGTCCCCTTAACGCGTACTCGCACAACGTTAAAAACGATACGGGAGCCGATACTCTAAAAAACCTCTATGCCGATACCGATTTTCCAGGCGCTGCAACGCTAAGCGATACTTGGACTTCGGCTTCGCTGAACGTAACGGTCAAACCGGTGAATGATCGCTATCGCCTGAATTTCTGGACGCTTGAGCGCGATGGTGAATATTGGACATATGTGAAAAATCCCATCGAGAGCATGGTGCGTACAGATAAGAAGTACTACGTTCGCGCGATGATTACCACGGACGTTAATTTCTACAACAAGGGCGATAATGTCGTGAGGACTGCCACGCGGCGCTATGAGAGTAACTTGCTGCAGACCAAGGTGAACGGGGCGGATCCGACGTTCACGTATTACTACCCGCATGTTAATAAGTCGGTTAAAGTGGCCGAAAAGCCAGAAGATGGTGAGAAGGGATCGTATGAGAGCCCCCTGACCCTCGAAGCTTCCCCGACCGATGCCGACATGGCCGTGCCGGGCTATAAGTTCCTGGGCTGGATTTCGACCGCCGAGGTTCAGAAGGATTCTGACGTCTGGAAGTATATCTACGATGTCGAGGGCGATTCCTTCACCACTTCTGACCCGGATAAGGCCGAACCGTATCTGGTGAAACCAGATTTTAAGGTCACCCAGTGGCAGGATGCCTATCCGGTGTACGCGAAGTACGATGTTAGGTACACCACCAACCTGTATCGCGCCGGTTTTAAGGGCACGGACAAGGTCAATGTGCCTAGGTACGACATCGATCCCGTTATCAACGCGGGCACCGACCCTGCTACGGCAACGGTGACCCCTGACGTCACGACTCCGGTTTATAAAGCAGGCGGTGAGCTGTATAAGTTGCAGAAGGTTGAGATCGAGCTTCCGAATGGCGAAGCTGAAGAGATCGAACCTAACGGCGATAACTCGTATTCCCATCAGGTGGAACCCGGCGGGGCCTATACATTTGTGGCGTACTATTCGCCGTTGGCGGTCGTGTACCATCTCAATGCCAAAGATGTTGACGGCAAAGTTGCTCAGCAAGGCGATATGCTCGGCAACCTTGATGGCAGCATCCCGAAGCCCACTTATGACGTCAGCGCTATCGATAGGGATACAGGAGGTGCGTTCAACGCCTTCGTGGGCTGGACGGAAGCCAAGCCGGCACCTGGCAAGGGCTATGTCGCTTGGTCGGAGGGTATCCGCATGGTGAGTGCTTCTACCGTGGTCAGGGCCCCCATGGAGCTGTACCCGGTCTACCGTCCCAGCCTGGTTACCGTTCAATCGAACATCGACTCAAATCTCGCGAATCCTGCTCTTGTCCGCGGTCTCGGCCGTACTGATTCCGGCGACCAGATTTCTCTTGAGGTCAAGGCTGTCAAGGAGGTTGTGGGCATTGACGGCACCAAGTACGACTTTGCCGGCTGGTCGCGCGACTATGATTCCGATGGCAAATACACCCTGTTGACCGATGACGAGAAGTATCCCCTCGAGGGCAGCGAGCCCTTTGAGAGCGTGACCTACACCGCGGTGTACAAGATCGCGCCGTATAAGGTTCGCTATCACGGTGTCGACGGGTCGGTCGTCTTTACGGCGACGGTCGACTCGGACGGCGAGCGCGCGACGGGCGCCGGCTTTGTCCATAACGTCGATGTTCCCAAGGTGGATGAGAGCGGCAACCCGGTCTATGACAACGACGGCAATCCCGAGATGGAGAAAAAGTCCGTGGCATACGACCCGGACGCCCACTCCAAGATCGTCGCGCTGCTCGATGAACGGGCGGCCAGCGGTGACGTGCGCGAACTCTTCCTGGAGTGGCGATATGTGCCTGACGGTGGCGCTGCGAAGTCTTGGGATGAGTTTAAGGACGAGTCGGTTAAGGGCGACATGGACCTGTATCCCGTGACGTATCGCGTGGTCGCCAAGGATACATCAGACCCCGAGAACCACGTAACCATGACCACCGCGCAGCTTAAATGGCTGCTCGATCCCAACGCCGCCAACACAGTCGACAATAGCGCCGACAAAGCACCCTTTAAGGTCTGCTTTGCTGAGCCGTTTATGGGGACGCAGCTGACTGTTACCGTTAAGCGGGCGAGCTACGGTCCTGATGCGTCCATGACGGAGGAACCCGTTAACGACCAGTATGTCTCGCTCTACAGCTTGGGCTCGGGTAACGGTTCGTTCGACTTGGCCAACCGCCTGGAGTCCAAGAAGACGGGCGAAGGCAAGCAAGGCGACGGCAATGCCGTGTTCGACTTCGCCAAGACCCATGCGCTGACGATCGTCAAAAAGACCACCGATGCCAGCGCCATGGGACAAACGTTCCGCTTTAAGGTGGCACGCAAGGCGTCGGAGGATTCTCCTGCCGAGACGCGCATGGTCGAGGTGAAAGTTAGCGAGAGGCGCGACGAAGACGGCGAGACCTGGTATGTCGGCAGCGTGCAATTTGCCGCGCCGACGGGCATCTATACCGTCGAGGAAGACACGAATTGGGCATGGCGCTACGAGGGCGAGCTGAGCACGCCGGGCAAGGCGCCCGGTAAATCTGCCGAGCTGACGATTTCGTCTGCTTCGAGCGCGGGCGATGCGGTGGTGACGTGCGTCAACACGCGCGCGAATGACAAATGGGTCGATGGTGGCTCGCGTGCCAGGAATGTTTGGAAAAACGGCACGCTGAAGAAGGAGGACTAGGATGACTAAGCGCAAGCAAATCGTCGCCCTCCTTGTTGGCGTTCTCCTGTTGGCTGGCGCTGCCGGTACCTTTGCGTGGCTTTCGGTTACGGGCGTGCTGGTCAACGAGTTTGGTTTTGGTTCGGTGGCACCTTCGGTGGATGAGAACCTCAATGACAACGTGAAGAGCGACGTCACGATTGCAAACAAGGGCTCGGCCCCGGCATACCTGCGTGTTGCGGTGGATATCTACTGGCAGGACCAGAATGGCGCGCGCCTGTGGGATGAACCAGTTGCCGGCACCGACTACGTCATTGCGTGGGGCAGTGTGTCCAAGGCATCTGCTTCTAACACCGCCTCGTCTTGGGTTGTCGCGTCCGACGGGTACTACTACTGGACGTCTCCCGTTGCTCCGATGGGCAAAACCGATGTGCTCATCAAGAGCGTGACTGAGAGGAAGGCAGATGGGAAGAACCTGGTCGTTGACATTTCGACCCAGGCAATTCAATCCGCGCCCGGCGATGCAGCTGCAGAGACATGGGGCTGTGCAGTCAAGGATGGCGTGCTGGTGCCGCCGCATGGAGGTGCGTAAGTATGGCCTCTCCGATTCGTAAAGACGTTGCGTGTTTCTTGCATTGCGTGATGGCGGCAATCGTCTGCCTTATCGCGCTCGCCGTTCCTGCACGTGCGTTTGCTGACATTCCCACGATTGCCTATGACGGAAATGCACGCCAGCTAACGGTATCGGGAGCGACGGACTCCTCGGGGGAGCCCGATCTGTTTCCAGCCTTTAAAGATCTAATGCCCGGCGATGTACGCGAGCAACAGATTGGGGTTCGTGCCACGGGTGTAAAGTCCCAGGTACGTGTGTTTGTGCGGGCTGTTGTCGATCACGAGACGGCACATATGCTGTCTCCCACTACCTTAACGGCGACTGTGGGCGATGCCTCTGCAGGTTGGCTCCAGACAGGAACACCGGGCAGCGTGTTCGCCTATCCCACGGAAATCGCCACGTTTACGAGCGATGGCAGCACGGTGCTTAATCTGCAGCTAAGCGTTCCGACGTCGGTGGGCAACGAGCTTGCCGATGCAAACAAGACCATTCGCTGGGAAATCACCGCTGAGGACGATGGCGAGAAGATCCCCGTGCAGTCTGCTGGCAGAAAGAAGCCCGGCTTGCTTGGTCTGGTGGCAACAGGCGACAACACGCTCACGTTGCTTTTGGTGTTGCTGACGCTTGCAATCATCGCATTTATAGCCGCGCTTCTTTTGTCCCGGAGGGATAAGTACTAGGTCCATCTTCTAAACGCAACGCCCTCCCGGGCGGCTGGCACGAAGTTCCCTGCTCTACAGTCCTGCGCAAGACGAAGGCCACATGACGTGGCCTTCGTCTTATATATGTTCAGCGGATGCCCCCATGACAAGCCGTGCTCCAACAACAAGGCGTCTGTCCGGGCGGAGGCATATAAGGTTCATCGCGAGTTCCGCACGCAAAGGAGGCCACTTAATGTGGCCTCCGTCTTGCGCAGGACTGTCCGAGCAGGGAACCTTATATGCCTCCACCCGGACAGACGTTTCAGTTATGAACTCGCAGCTAGTCGCTATTTGATCTTGGTCGTGCCCGGCGCCAGGTTGGGGTCGGTCTCGTTGGCCTCGGTCTGGAAGTGCTCGGTGTAGACGTTCTTGCCGTCGCGGAACATCTCGTAATACTGCATCTTGGCGTAATCCTCGCGCGCCTTGGTGGCGGCTGCGGCAGCGGCGTCGTCACCGGTGACGTTGGAGGAGAGCGCCCAGCGCAGGCTGGCGTCCTCGTAGCCCACGGAGTTGATGGCGGGCAGCGACTCGCGCAGCGTCATATGCGCTTTCTGGTAGTCGGTCAGCGGTGCGCCGATCAGCTGCATGAGCTGGGTGGACAGGTAGTTGGTGGACAGGTCGTCGGTCTCACTCGTCTGGTCGCAACCGGCAACGTCGTAGTTAGCCCAAATGATGTAGTCGGTCTGCCACAGGCGTTCCTGGTGCGTGGCATCATCCTCGCCGGTAAACCACTTGTCGTTGAACTTGGACGGGAAGAACGGCTGATGGTCGCCCCAGAACACCACGACCACTTTGCGGTCGAGCTTGCTCAGGGCGTTGAGGAAGTAGCGCAGCGCCTGGTCGGACTGCTCGATGCACGAGACATACTCGTCGACATCGGAGAGCGTACCGTCCTCGACGGTCTTGGCGTCCAGATCGGTCGTGTCGATGTTGAGGTGCATCTGCTTATCTGCTGGCAGCAGGCCCGTGTCGTAGCCCGAGTGGTTCTGCATGGTCACATCGAAGATGAACTGCGGGTCGGCGTTCTGGTCGAGCAGCTCCAGAATCTTGTCGTAGGTAGCCTGGTCGGTCACCATGCCGCGCAGGGTATCGGCGCCCTGGAAATCGTTGATGGACAGGAACTGGTCAAAGCCAAAGTCCTTATAGACGTTCTCGCGGTTCCAGTTGGTGGCGTGGTTGGGGTGCATGGCCGTGGTGGAATAGCCGAGCGATTTGAACTGCTCTGCCAGGTTCCCGGTCGTCTCCATGTTGTAGATGGTGTAGGGGTACACGCCCGAACCCAGGTTGGCCATGGAGTTGCCGGTCATAAACTCAAACTCGGTATTGGCGGTGCCGCCGCCGTAGGCACTCACGTAGAGCTTGCCGCGGCTGAGGCAGTTGGACAGGTTCTTAAAGTACTGCGGGCCCTCGTAGCCGGCGCGCATGTTCTGGTAGATGGACAGGTCCGAGAAGGTCTCGTTCATGATGGCGATGACCGTGGGCTTCTCGCTGTCGAACTGCTCCTGGGCGGCGGCGCGCTCGTCGCTCTTGGCCGCGTCGGACTTGTCGTAGGCCTTGGCGTACTTTTTGAGCGTGGCCTTGGCATCGTCGACGGAGTAGTCGGCGGGTTTGGGCGGCTTGATGGACTGCGCCGCACTAATAAAGGCAGGCAGATAGCCCTCGCGCCAGTAGCTCTCGAGCGGGCGCCAGGTGTAGACGGTGATGCCGAGGGTGTTGTAGTAGTCGATGAGCGTGACATGCGCGGTCACGCCGCCCAGGCACAGCACCGCCACGAGCAGGTTGGTGAGCAGCATGCGCTTGGCGTTGGCGGCGCCCTTCTGACGGTGCGGTGCCACCAGGCCGGCGTACTCGCATAGCAGCATGGCGATGGCGGTAAAGCCCATGGACAGCACGCAGAACAGCGAGATGGAGAAGGTGTAGCCGTTGCCGGCGACCGCGGCGGCGGTGGAGATGGCCGAAAGGTCGCCCGGCTGGATGGGCATGGATTTAAACGTGATGACGAAGAACTCGGCAATGCCCAGGACAAAGAGGGCAAAGGCCAGGACTGCGGGGGCTGCGCCGTGGCGCTGGAATAGGAAGAACAAGCCGACCATGAGCACGGTGATGATGGCCCACTCGAGCAGGATGCACAGGGGGTAGACCCAGGTAAAGTCGTGGTTGGACGAGACCTCCATGCCCAGCAGCGCAAAGACGCCGGCGAGCAGCAGGCACAGGACGGCGGCGACGAGCGGTTTGCCCACAAAGGCGCCGCGCAGGCGGGCGAGCTTGCCAGTGGGGGCGGGAGCGTCGGCCGAGGCGAACGCAAAGACGCGCGGTGCGATGCGGTCGCGGGCGATGCTTGCCCAAGCGCATCCGGTGAGGATGGCATTGGTCAGGATGAGCATCACAAAGGCGAGCGGCTCGTTTTGGGCGACGAGGCCAATGGCGCCCCAAATGGTCAAAAAGAGCTGGAACAGGCCGAAGGCGACGCTCCACCCAAGAGCGCTTTTGGCAACGGTGCCCGACTTTGCGCAAATGGCCTTGGCCTCGCGCAAGACAAGGTAGACGGTCGCCGCAAGACCGACGAGCGAGATGGCGGCAGCGAACATGCTGAGACTCCTCACAAACTTAAAACCTACGAAAGCGGGGATTTACCCGATTGTTACCAAGATATGCGCAGCAATTGGTGGCTGCGCACAACAACCAGCCATATTAACGCGCACGTGTGGCGGTGTGGCGCAATGTAGTGGCGACCTGCGCGATAATGGACGGGAATTACACGGAAACGTAAAGGCTTCTTAAAGAAATGGCGAGGGTAGGGCGATGAGCGAGCAAGTTTGCAAAGCGGACATGGGCGGCGACGGAGCTGCGGGCGTGGATACGTACGGCTATCCGGTCGAGACTACGGGCAACGCGGTGCTGGACATTTTGGAGCACCGTTCGTCCACGCGCGCTTTTGCGCGCGATGACAACGACCGTCCCGTGGCGGTGACCGACGAGCAGCGGGCGGCGATCTTGCATGCGGCGAGTCGCGCGCCGTCGGCAGGCGCCATGATGATGTATTCCATCGTGAGTATTCGCGAACAGGCCACGCTCGATCGCCTGGCCGATCTGTGCGACCATCAGCCGATGATCGCCAAGGCGCCTTGGGCACTTATATTTGTGGTCGATTATGCCAAGTGGATCGATCTGTTTGAGCACGTGGGCTGCTTTGAGCCCGATTTTGTCGAACGCACGGGCAAGGCGCCCCGCCGCGCGCCGGGTTTGGGCGACTTTGCCATCGCGGCGCAGGATGCCGTGATCGCTGCGCAAAACGCCGTGGTTGCCGCCGAGGCCCTGGGGCTGGGGAGCTGCTACATCGGTGATATCGTCGAGAACGCCGAGGAAGTTGCCGCACTGCTGGACTTGCCTGCCTATACCATGCCGCTGTCGATGCTCATCATCGGCACGCCCCGTAAGGAGCGCCCGGCAATCGCGCATCCCGTGGTGAACCTGGTGCACGAGGAGCGTTATTGTCGCGCCGACGCCGCGACGATGGATGCGCAGGTGGCCGAGATGGATGCGATGTTTCGCCCGCACGCCCGCGAGGTGGGCGAGCGCGTCATCGACATCTACACCCGTAAGCACACGAGCCCCTTTATGGACGAGATGAGCCGCTCTATGGAGTGGTGGTTCAAAAACTGGCTCGGAAAATGACGAATGTGACAAAGGGGGCGTCCCTTTGTCACATTCCATATCGCCGCGGCGGCCTAAAGGCCGCATAAATGTTTATCTAGCTGGGAAAACGGTGCCATTAAAATATGGGCTGATTACATATAATCCCGTCGAACGTTAAAATTGGGAGGAAACCGGCTTATGGAACAAAAGGCAAAGGAAGTAGCCTCGCACGCTGCGATTCCTGTGAGCATCTCGGCGATGCTCGTCACGCTGGGCGTGGTGTATGGCGATATCGGCACCAGCCCCATGTATGTAACCAAGGCGCTCGTTGCCGGCAACGGCGGCATCGGAAGCGTTACGCAGGAGTTCGTGCTCGGCGCGCTCTCCCTTGTCGTGTGGACGGTCACGCTGCTGACGACCGTCAAGTACGTGCTGATCTCGCTGCGCGCCGACAACCACGGCGAGGGCGGCATCTTTGCCCTGTACAGCTTGGTCAAGCGCTGCGGCAAGTGGCTCATCATCCCCGCCATGCTGGGCGGCGCGGCGCTCCTCGCCGACGGCATCCTGACGCCTGCCGTTACCGTCACCACGGCCATCGAGGGCCTGCGCACCATCCCGGCGGTCCATGCCGTGCTCGGTGACGACCAGGGTCGTGTCGTCGCCATCACGCTTGCCATCATCATCGCGCTCTTCTTGGTGCAGCGCATCGGCACGGCCAAGATCGGTCACGCCTTCGGCCCCATCATGACGCTGTGGTTTTTGTTCCTGGGCGGCACGGGCCTGTTCTTTGTCTGCCAGTATCCCGCGGTGCTGCTGTGCCTCAACCCGTTGCGTGGCATCGCTTTTCTGCTGAGCCCCAACAACCATGCGGGCATCATGATTTTGGGCAGCTGCTTCCTCGCTACCACCGGTGCCGAGGCGCTCTATTCCGACATGGGCCATGTGGGCCGCGGCAATATCTATGCCACCTGGCCGTTCGTTAAGTGCTGCCTGCTGCTGTCCTACATGGGCCAGGGCGCGTGGCTTATCAACAACGCCGGCAACCCGGAGCTCATGGGTATCGCCGACCTCAACCCCTTCTACCAGATGCTCGCCCCGGGTCTGCGCCCCTTTGCCGTCGGCCTTTCCACCGTCGCGGCCATCATCGCCTCGCAGGCGCTCATCACCGGCGCATTCTCGCTGGTGTCCGAGGCCAGCCGCCTGGACCTCATGCCGCATATGCAGGTCTTCTATCCTGCCGAGACCAAGGGCCAGCTCTACATCCCCATGGTCAACAACGTCATGCTCGTGGGCTGCGTCGTCGTGGTGCTGCTGTTCCAGAACTCGGCGCACATGGAGGCCGCGTACGGCCTGGCCATTACCCTGACCATGATGTGCACGACAATGCTGCTCTTCTTCTATCTGCACGTGGAGCGCAATCTCAAGGTCGCGCCGTGGATCTTTGCTGCCTTCTTCCTTTTGCTCGAGGGTTTCTTCTTTGTGAGCTCGCTCACCAAGTTCTTCCACGGCGGCTACTTCACCATCCTTATGGCTGCACTCATCATGGGCATTATGGTGTGCTGGTACAACGGCACGGCGGTCGAGCAACGTCAGTTTACGCTGCTGCCGCTGCGCAGCTATCTGCCGCAGCTCAAACGCCTGCGCGACGACGATCGCTACGAGCTCATGAGCGACAACATCGTGTACCTGACCAAGGACACCAACACCGACTATATCGACCGCGATATCGTCTACTCGATTTTGGATAAGCACCCCAAGCGCGCTCGTGCCTGGTGGTTCGTGAATGTCGAGACCATGGAGGAGCCGCATACCTTTGCCTACTCGGTCGAGACGTTCGGCACCGACTACGTGTTCCGCGTGCATCTGTATCTGGGCTACAAGATCAACCAGCGCGTCAATGCTTACCTGCGTCAGGTTGTTCAGGATCTGGCTGCCAGCGGCGAGCTGCCGGCGCAGACGCATGACTACTCGGTCTACAAGGACCCGGGCAACATCGGTACGTTTAAGTTCGTCATGATCCGCAAGCTGCTGGCGCCCGAAAGCGACGTGGAGCCCAGCGAGCGTACGGCCATCACGCTCAAGTACATCATCCGCCGCGCCGCCGGCACGCCTGCGCGCTGGTACGGCCTGGAGAACTCCAACGTGAGCTTTGAGTACGTGCCGCTGTTCACCAAGTTTAAGGCCGTGAGCAAGATGCAGCGCCTGGCTCCCGACGAGCGTCCGTAGTCGACGTCTGCTGTTTGTCTAGCGACCGCAGGCTGCAAAGGCTATACACTTGAAACCACCACAAGGAGGCCACCACCGCAAAGGTGCCAGTCCCCTTTGTGGTGGTTTTTGTTTTTGAGAGAGGGGCGGGGCGCTGATGGACGTCCGTGCGGAGGGCGATATTGCCGAGAACTTTTGGTGGCGGCGTACAACGCTGACGCGTCGCAGTCCTCTGTATGACGCCTGCGTATCGGCGGGGCTGCTAGCCGCGGCGACGATTGTGGGCGCGCTGCTCGACCATCCGGGGCTCGCGCCGAGCATCATGATCGTCTATGTGTTCGCCGTGCAGCTGTGCGCTTTCTTTACCTGGAGCCGCCTGTACTGCCTGCTGAGCTCGGCTGCCGCCGTGGCGCTCTACAACTTCTTGTTTGTCGACCCGCGCTACGCGCTGTCGTTTATCGACCGCGTCTATCCCGGCATGTTCTTTATCATGTTTGCGGTCTCGCTCGTATCGAGCTCGATCGCGCTGGCCCTGCGCCGCGCCTTGGCGCAGGCTGCCGCCAGCGACCGTCGCACGCAGATGGTGCTCGAGACCAACCGCATGCTGCAGCGGTGTGGCGATCAGCAACAGATTGTGCACGCTATGGCAACGCAGCTGGCGCGTCTTTCGGACTGTCCGGTCGTGTGGTATAGCGCCGATGCCGATAACGATGACCTGCTGCCGCGCACGACGTACACGGCCGTGGGCGATGCCGCGCCGGTACACCAGCTGGCGCCCCAGATGCCGCCGCGGCTCTCGGCGTCCGCCTATGTGGGAACGCCACTCGATGCCACCTATGGCGCCTCGGCGTTCTACGGCATATACCTGACCGTGCGCTCGGGCGACACCATGGTGCGCGCGGGCGATCCCGCCTCGGTGGTGGGGGTGTTCGCCATTGTCGCCGAGCCCGATGCGCTGACGCCCGAGGAGCGGACGCTTGCCGATGCCATCGTGAGCGAAGGCGAGCTGGCGCTCGATCGCGCCCGCGCCATGGAGGCTCGCGAGGAGGCGGCGGTGCTCGCTAAAAACGAGCAGCTGCGCGCCAACTTGCTGCGCTCCATCTCGCACGACCTGCGCACGCCGCTTACCAGTATTTCGGGTAATGCCGATGTGCTGCTCGACCAGGGCTCGACCGGTACGGCCGTGCTCGACGACCAGACACGCCGCGGCATGCTCCTATCCATTCGCTCGGACGCGCAATGGCTCAACGCCACTGTCGAGAATCTGCTCGCCATCACCAAGCTCGAGGGCGACGGCATGCATCTGTCGACTACGCTCGAGCTCATGGACGATATCGTCGAGGAGGCGCTGCGTCACGTAAATCCGGCTGTGCGCGAGCATGACCTTAAGGTAGTGGCGTGCGATGAGCCGGCGCTCGTCAACGTCGACGCGCGCCTGATGGTGCAGCTGGTGGTCAATCTGGTGAACAACGCCATCGCCTATACGCCTGCGGGCTCGCATATCGTAATCTCGATTGGCGTCCATGATGGATGCGTGGCGTGCTCGGTTGCTGATGATGGCCCGGGCATTGCGCCCGAGGACCGCGAGCGAATCTTTGAGTCGTTCTACACCGCCAACCATGGCCTGGCCGACAGCTGCCGCAGTGTGGGCTTGGGGCTTTCGCTCTGCCGCTCCATTGCGCTGGCACATGGCGGTAGCATAGAGGTTACCGCGGCGGACCCTCACGGTTCGGTCTTTACGATTGAGCTTCCCGCCGCCGACGTTTCGTTTGATAAGGAGTAGCGCTGTGCCGAACTCTGCCGTGAAACCGCTCATCTTGGTCGTTGAGGACGATCCCGCCGTCCGCAACCTTATCGTCGCCGCGCTCGAGGCGCACGGTTTGCGCCATATGGCTGTGGAGACCGCCCACGCCGCCATCGCCGCCGCTTCGTCGCAGGCGCCGAGCATTGTGCTGCTCGATCTGGGCCTGCCCGATATGGACGGCGTCAAGGTGGTGGAGTCGGTGCGCGCGTGGTCGGGCATGCCGATCATCGTGGTTTCGGCGCGCAGCGAGGACGCGGACAAGATCCGAGCGCTCGATGCCGGCGCCGATGACTACCTGACTAAGCCGTTTTCGGTCGAGGAGCTGCTCGCGCGCATTCGCACCACGCTCAGGCGCCTTTCGTATGCGCAGGCGGGCGGTGTTGTCTCCGAGGGCTCGTTCGATACCGGCGAGTTGCATATCGATTTTGATGCCGGCATCGCCACGATGGATGGCGAGGAACTGCATCTGACGCCGATCGAGTACAAGCTCTTGTGCCTGCTGGCACACAACGCCGACAAGGTGCTGACGCACCAATTTATCCTGCACGAGATTTGGGGTACGGCGACCAAGAGCGACCTGGCGAGCCTGCGTGTCTTTATGGGCACGTTGCGCAAGAAGATCGAGTCCGACCCCGCGCACCCGCACTATATCCAAACGCACGTGGGTATCGGTTACCGCCTGGTCACCCAAGGCTAGATCGCCAACCACCATCCCAATATGAGTTGCGGTGAAATAGTTCCTGTTTGGTCCTTTACCAGGCATTTTTAGGAACTATTCCACCGCAACTTTGTTATTTGCCCTTGGGCTTGCTGGCGTAGAACTTCTTCTTTTTTGGCTTGCCGGCAGGGGAGGGTTTGGCGGCAAAGTTCGACTTGCCGTTGCCGGCCTGCGCGTGCGCGGGTGTTGCTACGCGAGGCTTGCGGGCGTCGGGGTTGCGCAGTTCCTCGGTTCGCTCGGCAATCTCCTCGGCACTAAAGCCGACTTCGGCCATGGCGTCCTCGATGGGCAGGCGGCGTACGATATAGCAATGGTGCACCTTCTGGTTGCGTGCGAAGTCCTCGGGGATGGTCTGCGCCGTAATGTCCTCCAGCACAACGCCCGCGCGCGCGAGCTTGCGCGTTTCGGGGCGAAAGCCGCGCAGGTTGCAGCTAAAGATGGCGTGGCCGCCCTGTGCGAGCAGACGCGATACGCCGGCCAAAAGCTCAACATGGTCGCGCTGAACATCCCAGGTGCGGCGGCCCATCTTGGACGAGTTCGAAAACGTGGGCGGGTCGACAAAGATCAGGTCCCAGCGGTTGCGCGTCTGACGCTGGTCGCGAATCCAGGCGAGCACGTCGTCGCGCACAAAATGATGCTGAGGCCCCACAAAGCCGTTCTGGCGCATGTTGCGCTCGGCCCAGTCCAGATAGGTGTTGGAGAGGTCGACCGTCACGGTCTCCTCGACGCCGCTGTCTGCCGCATAGCAGGTGGCAGTGCCGGTGTAGGCAAACAGGTTGAGGAAGCGGCGCGCCTGCTTGGCGTGCTCGCGCACCAGATTGCGCGTGACGCGGTGGTCCAAGAAGATGCCCACGTCCAGGTAGTCGTCAAAGTTGACGGCAAAGGTGAGGCCGCCTTCCTCGATGAGCGGTAGGCGACGGCGCGCAATGTTGGCGCGCTCGCCCGAGCCGCCCTTGCCGGCGCCCTGCTTACCGTACTGCGAGCCGCCGCGCGAACGCATGCGGGCCTTGGCGTGCACGTGCTCGGCGGGAACATCTAGGATGCGCGGCGCGATGGCCAGAATGTCGAGCATGCGGGCCTGGGCCAGTGCGGGGTCGATGGTCTTGGGCGCGGCGTATTCGGCGATGACGAGCCAGCGGCCCGGCGTCTGCGGGCAACCCTCGTACAGATCGATGGCGGCGGAGTAGTCGGGCAGGTCGGCATCGTAGACGCGGTAGCAGCTCACGCCCTCGCGCTTGGCCCACTTGCGGCGCAGGCGAGCGTTCTTGCGCAGGCGGTTGGCGAACTGCTCGGATTCGGGGATGAGCACGGGCAGCGGCTTGCCGTCGCCCAGGTCGAGCGTGGCGGCAGGTTCGGGCATGGGGGTGCTGGCGGCTTCGTCGCTGATGACGTCGTTGGCATCCGCAACCTCGGCCTCGGCATCCGCGCTGGTCGCAGCCTCAAACGCTGCGGCGGCGTGGTCGAGCGAGGGCCAAACCTCGATAGTCGCCTCTTCGTTGTTGGGCATGACGGCAATGGAGCGCGCGGGCTCGGCATGGAGCGCGCGGGCCAGCAGGCCGTCGCGGGTGAGCGCGGCGACCGGTGCCGAAGCAAGCTCGGGCGCGCGGCGCAGCTCGCCGACCAGCGTCATGGCGTCATGCATAAGCGACAGCGGTGTCTCGGTCGTATCCGCGACGAGGGCGGCGCCGGCGACAGCGCCCGCATGGTCCAGCACGGTGGCGGGCTTGGCGGCGCAAAAATCGACAAAGCGCTTGTAACCGGCGCACTTGGCCATGCGCTCGGCGGTCTTGCGGGCGGCAGGGTCAATGTCCACGGCGACGATGCGTGCCTGGCGCTCGCGCGCTGCCGCCTCGCGCTCTCGTGCCTCGGCAAGCAACTGCTCCCATAGGGCGGCATCGTGCAGCTGCCAGCCCTCAAAGCCCCAGCGCTCGCGTGCGGCGCCCGGGGCGCGGTCGGTCAGGATGTTCACGGCCTCCAGCAGCAGGCCGCCGCCGGCGCACGAGGCGTCGATCAGCGTAGGTAGGGCCTCGTTTTCGTAGTCGTCGGCCGTCAGCTCGCGCTCGCACAGCGCGGTCCAGCCGACCTGCGCCAACACCAGGGCGGCGTAGTCGGGGCGTAGCACGTGCGCGCCCTCGCCGGCGCGAGTCGCGGCGGGCGGCAGGCGCTTGAACAGCGGGTCGCCCGAAAGGTCCAGGCTTATGCTCGCACGGCGCTGGCGTAGCGAAAGCAGCAGGTGGACATCGGGGTCGGCAGCATCGACATCGGCGCGACGGCCTGTGGTCTCGGCCAGGCGATCGCACAATGCGTCCTTGGCGCGCAGGGCAGAGAAGCGCGTGTTGCGCAGCTGCTCGGTCACACCACGGGCAGTGATGGCAATGGTGGCGCCGCAGCGGACGATGTTTTCCCAGGCAATGTCGTAAACGGCATCGTACAGTTCATCGGCATTCTGCGCCTCAAAGCGCCTGAGCACCACGAACACGCGGCTCGCCAGGCGCGACCACAGACAGGCGCGGTAACCTTCTTCGAGCTCGCCCTCAAATGTAGCGCGGCCCTTCAGCCGGCGAACATGCGAAAGTCCGAGGCGTTTAAGCTCATCGGCGAGTGCGGACTCAAAGCCCTCGGGGCAGCTTGCGTAAAATTCCATGGGTGACCTCTCTGGTTGCGTCGCTCCATTATATGATGGATGCTTCGTTTGCCCTTATCCTCGAAAGGAACCCATATGATTGATGCGTGTCCCGAACCCGCTGTGCTCTTTTTTGACGTGGACGGCACGCTGACGTCGTTCGATCCCGACGATATGACCGATAAGGACTTTACGGCGGTGCGTCCCTCGCGGGCGGTTATCGAGGCATTTCACCGTTTGCGCGATGCGGGGCACAAGGCATTTATCTGCACGGGTCGCCCCTTGTGGCTGATTGCCGATGGCCTGCGCGCGCTGAACCCGGCGGGTATCGTTGCCATGGCGGGGGCCACGCTAGAGGTCGAGGGCCGCGTGGCACACGAGGACTGCATTGACGAGGACATTGTTGAGGAGCTCGCGCGTCGCATTACTGTGGCGGGCGGCGAGGCGTTGTTCGAGACGAACAGTGCCACCTATTCACTTGAGCCAGTTGGTGTCGAACAGTCATTTCTGCTAGGCGCCGGCGTGGTGCATGGCGTTGATCAGATGCGCGTCGATGGCCGCTTGCGCGTAGGCAAGGTGTGCATTAACGCGTGCGACCTGGCTCGCGTAGCCAACGATGACGGCTTTATCGAGCGCGAGTTTGAGCTGTGCAACACCGGTGGTCAGAATCGCGAGCTGAGCCCCAAGGGCATCGACAAGGGCGTGGGCGTGGCGCGGGCGCTGGAGTATCTGGGTCGCGCGGGAAATGCGCGCACCTTTGGCTTTGGCGATTCGGGCAACGACCTGGGTATGCTCGCTGCGGTCGAGACAGCTGTCGCCATGGGCAACGCCATGCCCGAAGTCAAGGCGCTCGCCGACTACGTGACCGACGATGTCGCACACGACGGTACCGTCACAGCGATGCAGCATTTTGGGTTGATTTAATAAATGGCCGGGTCGCCCGCAGTGGGGGCGACCCGGCCATTTGAGCTATTTTGCAATATAGAGCTTGGGATGACTGCGACTGCTCTCGATCGCCGCCGTCATGATGCCCTCGTCGTCTCCATCAACGATGATGCCGTCGAGGTCATCGATCTGCGCGGACTGATAAAAACTGGTTTTGTTGAACTTTCCCTGGTCAACCATCATGTAGCCCTGGTTTGAGTTGGTAAGGTACATATGCTTGATCATGGCCGAGAAGTCGTGCTCGACGGTAAAGCCGTGGTCGGGGTGGAATCCGTCGGCACTGACAAACGCCTTGTCGGCATGTAGTTTGCTCATGCAGTCGAGCGTCAGTGCGCCCGCGAGATAGAGGTGCCCCTTGCGCACGGAGCCGCCCAGCAGCACTACCGAAGCATTGGGGAGATTGAAGCTGGCGTAGTTCGCGATTGCAAGATCGCCGGTGATAATGGTGATCTCACGCTTGTCCATGAGGGCCTTAGCGAAGTAAAAGCCTGTGGTGCCGATATCAATTACCAGAACATCGCCATCATCAACAAGAGTTGCTGCGGTTGCGGCGATGGCCTCCTTGGCCTCGACTTGGACATTGATGCGCTCCTCGGGATACGAGATTGCGTTGGAGCGAGAAAGCGATACCGCTCCGCCGCGTACGCGACGCAGCTTGCCTTCGGATTCCAGCGAGATGAGGTCGTGCCGTGCGGTGACTTCCGAAACCGAAAAACGGCGAACGATGTCGGATACCGAGATATTTGGCTTTTCGGCCAGCCAATTCATGATAAATCGCTGACGCTCGGCCGGTGAAAGGTCTGAAGTAGATGCCATATGCCGCTCCTTTTGAACAAAAGGTAAAAGATGCGCCTTTCGTAATCGAAATATAACGTATCGATATGAAAAGAACAAGGCAAATTCGAATGAATCAAAAGAACGGAATGGCATGTCACAAATGCATGCGTAGCAGATAGTTCGCACGTAAACGGGCTATAAAGAGTCTCATTCTGAAGGTGCCGCCCAAAAGAAGTACGTTCACGCCCGATATTCGACCGTTCACGGAAAGTTGACAATTGAGCTTTCGATAGCTTTTGAAATAGTTTATAAAAGAAAACCGAAAAGCTTTTGAAACAAAGAAGAAGGCTTTCGATAGCAATAGTGTTAGATGAGAAAGGACCGAACATGGCGATCAAGGTGTTTGCCGACGGCGCTGACCTCGAGGGCATGCTTGACATGCATGACAATGGCAACGTTCAGGGCTTCACGACCAATCCTTCCCTTATGAAGGCCGGCGGCGTGACCGACTACCGCGCTTTTGCCAAGACGGTTCTTGAGCACATTACTGATGTGTCGGTCTCTTTTGAGGTATTCGCCGACGACGAGGCGGGTATGGAAGCCGAGGCTCGCGAGATCGCAACCTGGGCAGACAACGTCTACGTTAAGATCCCGGCGCTCAACACCAAGGGTGAGTCCACTGCCGCGCTGGTCAAGCGCCTTTCTGCCGACGGCATCAAGGTGAATGTCACCACTATCTTCACGCCCGAGCAGGTCGACGAATTTGTCGATGCCGTCTCTGCCGAGACCCCCTCTATTCTGTCCATCTTTGCCGGTCGCATTGCCGATACCGGCGTCGATCCGCTGCCCCTCATGGCGGAGTCCGTAAAGAAGGCTGCCGTTAAGCCTGCTGCCGAGGTTCTCTGGGCGTCTACGCGCGAGGTCCTCAATATCTTCCAGGCGGAGTCCGTTGGATGCCAGATCATTACGGTCCCCAATGCCCTTCTTGCCAAACGCAAGAATTTCGGGAAAGATTTGCTTGAGTACTCGCTTGATACGGTCAAGGGCTTTGCCCGCGACATTCAGGCGCTTGGTTTTCATATCCTGCCCGAGGAGTAGGGGACGAGTATGCTGACCGATCTTCTTAAGCCCGAGCTTGTTGCCTGCCACGTCGAGGCCTCCGACTGGGAGGAAGCGATCAGGGCATGCGGTAAGTTGCTCGTAGACGCTGGCAAATGCGACCAGAGCTATGTTGACGCCATGATTTCATCGGTTCACAAATTCGGCCCCTATATGGTCTTGGAAGAGGGCATCGCCATGCCCCACGCTCAGGCAGATGGCAATGTGAGTGAAGCGGGGATCTGTATCGTCACGCTTGACCCTGCCATTGCGTTTGGACACGAGGATTTCGATCCAGTTCACGTGCTCGTGGGTATTTGCGCACCCGACCCCAAGGCTCATCTTGGCTGCTTGGCGGAGCTTTCGCAGATGTTCGAGGACGAGGACTGCGTTGCCAAGCTCAGCGCATGCGATACGCCCGAGCAGGTTTTGGAGACCATGCGTTCATTCTTTTAGGCCTTAATGGCACGGCGATGCGTCGCCGCTTTTGGATAGACGGAAAACCGTCACGTGTAGGAGAGGAAGGTTGCCATGCATATCATCACCGTATGCGGAAACGGCATCGGGTCCAGCCTGATGCTCGCTGGCAAAGTCGAGGAGCTTTGCGAGGAGGAGGGCATCAAGGCCGACGTTGAGTCTATGGACCTGAACGGTGCTTCTTCCGCAAATCCGGATCTGTTCATCACCGTTAAAGAACTCGCCCCCGAGCTCCACGGCAACGTTGTGATCGTTCGCAGCTATGTGAACAAGAAGAAGATCCGCGAAGACGCCCTCGAGGCAATCAAGGCGGCCGCCGCTAACGCCTAAAGCGGCACAAAAAAGGGCGGTTCCCTGTGGAAGAGGGAAACGCGCCCACGTTAGAGAGAAAGGAAGCGCAGATGCAAGCCATCCTTCCCATACTTGAGTTTATCCAATCGATTCTGACCAAGCCAGCGTGGATTATGGGTCTATTTGCCTTTGTGGGCCTTGTCGCGCTTAAGCGTCCTGCCCACAAGGTGATGACGGGCACCCTGAAGCCCATTCTTGGTTACATCATGCTGTCCGCCGGCGCCGCTGTTGTTCAGGAGAACCTTGCTCCGCTGGGTACCTTCATCGAGACCGGTTTCCACATCACCGGCGTCGTGCCCAACAACGAGGTCGTTGTTTCGATGGCTCAGAGCGTCCTCGGCGTTCAGACCATGATGATCCTGATTCTCGGCTATGTCGTGAACATTATCATTGCCCGCTTTACCAAGTTTAAGTACATCTTCCTGACGGGCCATCACAGCATGTTTATGGCCTGCCTGCTGTCTGCCGTTCTGCAGGCATCTGGCTTCCAGGATGTCCAGCTTGTCATCGTGGGCGGCATGTTCCTGGGCCTCGTGAGCGCTATGCTTCCCGCCGTTGGTCAGCGTTTCACCGAGAAGGTTACCGATGGCGATGAAATCGCCATGGGCCACTTCGGTTCACTCGCCTATTACATCTCCGCTGCAGTCGGTACGCTTTTTGCTAAGGACGCCGAGGAGAACAGCACCGAGAAGATCGAGGTTCCCGAGAAGTTCGCCTTCCTGCGCGACACTACCATCTCCACGGCTCTTACCATGGCCTTCTTCTACCTGGTTACCGCTTTCGCCGCTTACATCGCAGATCCTGCGGTCGTTACCAAGACCGCTGGCGGCGACAACGTGATTGTCTATGCCCTGACCTGTGCCCTGTCCTTTGCCGTTGGTGTCACCATCGTCTATAACGGCGTTCGTATGATCCTTGCCGACCTGGTCCCGGCTTTCCAGGGCATCTCCAACAAGCTGATCCCCGGTGCCATCCCCGCCGTCGACTGCGCCGTCTTCTTCCCCTATGCTCCCACCGCCGTCATCCTCGGCTTTGTCGCTTCCTTTATCGGTGGCGTGGTCGGTATGTTCATCGTGGGCGCTACCCTGGGCATCTTCATCATCCCGGGCATGGTTCCTCACTTCTTCTGCGGTGCTACCGCGGGCATCTACGGCAATGCTACCGGCGGTCGCAAGGGCGCAGCTCTTGGCGCTTTCGTCAACGGCCTGCTCATCACCTTTGCCCCGGCCCTGCTCCTGCCCGTTCTTGACGTCTTTGGCTTCAAGAACACTACGTTCGGCGACTTTGATTTCTCCGTCATTGGCATTACGCTTGGCCGCGCTGCCGAGGCCTTCGGTACCACCGGTGTCTACGCGATTCTTGCTGTCCTTCTGATCGTCGCCTTCGTCCCCAACTTCATCCACACCAAGGGTGCTGTGATCAATCACGTTGAGGAAGAGTAATCCAGGCATACGTTAAGCCCTAATCGGGCGGAGCTCCGATAACCGGCTCCTACACGGAAGCGGTGACGTCTCAAATGAGGCGTCACCGCTTTTTGTTTTGGACTGGTTGTGAAAACGCACCGGTGAAGCGCTGTCTCTGCGCCGCGAACGGAATCAACCGCGATGATCAGCAAAAACGTTTTGCCGCTGGGGTGTCGATATAAAAATGGTAAAACTGCAAAACCGTTCGCCGAGAAGATGAAAACCCGCAGCTCACGCCTTGATAAACGTAGGTAAAGTGTTTAGCAGTTTATCGGCCGTATGCTAACGAAAGGAATCAGGCAGATGGCAATCAAGGTGTTCGCTGACGGTGCAAACCTCGAGGGCATGCTCGACATGTACGAGAACGGCAACGTTCAGGGTTTCACGACCAACCCGTCCCTTATGAAGAAGGGCGGCGTGACGGATTACCGCGCGTTTGCCAAGGAGGTCCTGGCCCACATCACCGATGTGTCCGTCTCGTTTGAGGTCTTTGCCGACGACGTCGAGACCATGGAGGTCGAGGCCCGCGAGATCGCTACCTGGGCCGAGAACGTCTACGTCAAGATTCCGTGCGTGACTACCAAGGGCGAGTCCACGGCCGAGTTGGTGCGCAAGCTTTCCGCCGACGGCATTAAGGTCAACGTCACCACCATCTTTACGCCTGCGCAGGTCGACGAGATGGTCGACGCTGTCGACGCCGAGACGCCGTCCATCATCTCGCTCTTTGCCGGCCGTATCGCCGACACGGGTGTCGATCCCATTCCGTTTATGACGGAGTCGGTCAAGAAGGCCGCCGCCAAGCCCAACTGCGAGGTCCTGTGGGCGTCCACGCGCGAGCTTATCAACATTTACCAGGCGCAGGCCTGCGGCTGTCAGATCATCACGGTGCCCAACAGCATCCTGGCCAAGCGCAAGAACATCGGTCGCGACCCGTATGAGGTTTCGCTCGATACCGTGCGCGGCTTTGCCAAGGATATCGCCTCGCTCGGTTTCCATATCCTGCCGTAACGCGAACGCTGGCTACATCGCGGGTTGTTGCCCCGGCCTTTCCTTTCCCTATCGCTCACGCGCTTCGCGAGGGTCGCGCTAGGCAAAGGAAAGGCCGGGGCTGCCGACACGAACTTGCCGGCAAGTTAGCACTCGGCTTCCATATCCTGCCGTAGGCAAAGGTACCCCCGCCTGCGACGTGCAAAATTGAGAGTATTCAGCAAGGTAAAGGCTTTTACCAGTTAACCGAAGCATGGGACAGCCCCCGTTTTGGCTCTGACGACGCTAAAACGGGGGCTGTTTTTGACTTTATTGCCTCTGAGGGGCGTTTGGAGTGGCGGAAATTGCAGAATACTCGCGATTTTGCACATCGCGAGAGGGGGTACCTTTGCTTTGGCGGTTACTTCCCCTGCACCATAGTGAGCGAAATCTTTTTGCGATCGCGATCAACCTTCTCGACCCACACTTTGACCGTATCGCCGACGCGCACCACGTCGCTTGGGTGCTTGACGAAGCGGTTGGCCAGCTTTGAGATGTGCACGAGGCCGTCCTGGTGAACGCCCACGTCGACGAAGGCGCCAAAGTCGACGACGTTACGCACTGTGCCCTTGAGCTCCATGCCGGGTTCCAGGTCGTCGATGGAAAGCGCCGAGCGGCTAAAGACCACCTCGGGCGCGTCGTCGCGCGGGTCGCGGCCGGGCTTCTTGAGCTCGTTGACAATGTCGATGAGCGTCAGGGTACCGCAGTCCAGGTCGCTTGCCAGCGCCGAGATGCTGCCCAGGCGGCGCTCGATGTCGGGCACGCCGCCGCGGCCGAGCTCGCCTGCCGCAACGCCGGCGCGCTCCAAGACGGCCGTGGCCACCTCGTAGCTCTCGGGGTGAACGCTTGTCGCGTCGAGCGGGTTCTTGCCGCCGCTGATGCGCAGGAAGCCTGCGGCGTTGAGATATGCCTTGGGTCCCAGCTTGGGGACCTTCTTGAGCTGGCGGCGATCGGTAAAGGCGCCGTTTTCCTCGCGGTAGGCCACGATGTTTTTGGCTACGCTTGGCGTAATGCCCGACACGTAGCCCAGCAGGCTTGCGCTCGCGGTGTTGACGTCGACGCCCACACGGTTGACGACGTCTTCCACCACGTGGCCCAGGGTGCGCGAAAGCTCGGCCTGGTCAAGGTCGTGCTGGTACTGGCCAACGCCGATGGACTGGGGCGGAATCTTGACGAGCTCTGCCAGCGGGTCTTGCAGACGGCGGCCCAGGCTCATGGCGCCACGTACGGTGACGTCCAGGTCGGGATATTCCTGGCTGGCGAGCTCGGAGGCGGAGTACACCGACGCGCCGGCCTCGTTGACGATGGTGTAGCGAAGGCTGGGAGCCTGCTCGGAGATGAACTCCGAGACGACTTCCTCGGTCTCGCGGCTGGCGGTGCCGTTGCCGATGACGATGGTGTTGACGCCGTCTTTCTTGACGAGGCGGGCGAGCTCGCGCTTGGTGCCGGCGACGTCGTGGCGCGGCTTGGTGGGGTAGACCACGCCGTGGTCGAGCAGCTTACCGGTCTCGTCCATGACGGCGACTTTGCAGCCGGTGCGGTAGCCCGGGTCGAGCGCGAGTACGCGGGCGCCGCGCACGGGGCGCGCCGAGAGCAGGCCCTCGAGATTCTTGGCAAAGACGTTGATGGCCTCGGTCTGCGCGCGGACGGTGAGTTTGGCGCGGGCCTCGCGCTCCAGCGAGGGGGCCATGAGGCGCTTGTAGCCGTCGGCGATGGCTGCGTCAAAGACGGGGGCAAACACGCCCTGGTGTCGGGGCCAACGGCTGCCGAGGCGTGCCGTGGCGGCGGCACCATCGACGTTCACGCGTACGCGGAGCTTGCCCTCGCGCTCGCCGCGGTCGATAGCCAGAACGCGGTGGTTGGGAATACGGCGCAGCGGCTCGTCAAAGTTGTAGTAGGGCTCGTAGGGAGTCTTCTCGGCGGGGTCGGTGGCCTCGACGACGATATCGGCGGTGTTTTGCGTAAAGGCGCGCAGGTCGGCGACGTTCTCGGGATCCTCGGCCACCGTCTCGGCCACGATGTCCGCCGCGCCGGCGAGCGCCTTCTCGGGCGTGTCGAAGCCGGCCTCCTCGTTGACGTATGCCGCGGCAGCGTCGAGTGCGCTGCCCTTGGCCGAGGCCTGCATGATGATCATGTTGGCGAGCGGCTCCAGGCCGGCCTCGCGGGCCTTCTGCGCGCGGGTCATGCGCTTTTTGCGGTAGGGCTTGTAGAGGTCCTCGACGCGCTGAAGCTGCGTGGCCTCGCGAATCTGCTGCTCGAGCTCGGGCGTGAGCTTGCCCTGGGCGTCGATGAGCAGAATGACATCCTCTTTGCGCTGCTCAAGATTGCGCAGGTAGGACAGGCGCTCGTCGAGTGCGCGCAGGGCGACGTCGTCCATGCCGCCCGTGGCCTCCTTGCGGTAGCGCGAGATAAAGGGGATGGTGTTGCCCTCGTCGATGAGCTTGACGGCCGCTTCGATGTTGGCGGCTTTAAGGTTGAGCTCGCGGGCGAGCTGGACGATAAGATCCATGGAACTTCCTGTCTGTGAGTACGTTACAGGTGCATGAGCCACCCAGTCTACCACCCGCCCGCGCCGCGGCTGCAAAGAAAGCCCCGCGGGCAGGAGGCTGCTCGCGGGGCAAAGAAGAGGGGCTTGTTGGTGGCGGACCGAAGGGTTCGCATGGGGCTTCTGCCGCGGTCTGCCCTAAGGCGTTACAGCTCGACGAGCTGGCCGGTTTCGGCGGCCTCTTTGATGGCGTTGAGAAGCGTGAGCGTCTTGACGTTATCGGCGGGGGTCACGACGGGCTCGACCTCGCGGCGGACAACCTTCACAAAGTGCTTGAGCTGCATCTTGTGCGGCAGCGCCGGGTCCACGGCCGGGATCTCCATCTGCAGCGGCTTGTGCCAGTTAGAGGCGCCGTCGTAGGAGAACTGGTGCAGGCGGGGCAGCGAAAGGGCGCCCTTGGTGCCGCCGATAAAGTAAGCGTCAGCGTCGAAGGGACGGTACTGCGGGTCCTCGCGAGCGGTCGCCTCCCAGTTCCAGGGGCTGGCGGTGGCGTCGGAAATGGTCATGCTCGCGAGCGCGCCGTCGGCAAAGCGGACGTTGACCACGGCGGAGTCCTCGGTCTCAAAACCGCGGGCGGCGCTGGACTGCATGCCCTGGACGGCGACGGGCTCGCCCAGCAGGTAGCGGAGCAGGTCGACGTCGTGCACCAGGTTGACCAGGATCGGGCCGGCACCCTTCTTGCGGCGCCACTCGACATCGAAGTACTCGTCGTTCTTATAGATCATGTAGTGGAAACTCGACACGGTGAGCTTGCCCAACTCGCCGGACTCGATGATCTCCTTGGCCTTGTTCACAAACGGGTTGTGGCGACGGTGCTGACCCACGAGCACGGGCACGCCGGCGGTCTCGGCCTCGGCGGCGAAGGCCTGGGCATCCTCGAGATCGTTGGAGATTGGCTTTTCGACCAGCGGCACGATGTTGCGCTTGATGGCCTCGCGGGCAACGCCCAGGTGCAGGTCGTTGGGGGTGGCGATGATGACGGCCTCGGGCTTGACCTCGTCCATCATCTGGGCGGGATCGGTAAAGAACGGCACGCCGGCGGCCTCGGCCGTGGCGCGGGCGCCCTCAAAGGCGTCGGCGATGGCGACGAGTTCGGCCTCGGGCTCCTCGGTGACAAAGCGGATGTGGTTGCGGCCCATGGCGCCGGCGCCGATGACGGCAATGCGGACGGGATTGAGCTCAGACATTTCGACTCCTTAATTCGGAATGCGACAAAGGGACAGTCCCTTTGTCGCATCGGTACAACTAAGCGGACTTCTTCTTGCTGTCGGAGACCATCATGTAGACGGTGAGCACGACGGCGATGGCGGCGATCACGATGGCGCCGTAGAAGGACTGCTGGTAGGCGGCGCTGCCGGCCTCGACGTGATACAGCACGGCGGTGATGGGCTGGCTGATCCAGGTAGAAGCGGCGTAGCCCAAGAACATGATGCCGTAGTTGACGCCGATGTTGCTGGTGCCAAAGGCTCCACCGGTGAGCGGCGGGTAGATGACGAGCAGGGCGCCAAAGCTAAAGCCGAGCAGGGCAAGCGCCACAAAGAACATGCTCTGCGTAAAGCTCATCGACATGATGACGAGTGCGACGATGGTGACGATAAGGCTGATGAGCAGCGACTTGTAGGCGCCGAGCTTGTCGATGATTTGGCCAAAGGACAGACGGCCAACCAGGTTGGCGCAGGTGTTGACGGAGACCACCACGCCGCCGAGGGCGACGGCCGCGGCGCTCGTGGGGTCGGCGAAGAGCTGGACGGCGGCGATGGAGGCAACCTTGCCCACGAGCAGGGTGCCCGCGGTGGCGGCAAAGGCGAAGGTGACGATGAGGACCCAGAAGCGCGGGGTCTTGACCATCTCGCCCGGGGTGAGGTCGCCGAAGGTGCCGGCATGTGCGCCGCCCTTGGGGGCCTCGAAGCCCTCGGGCAGCCAACCGGCCTCGGGGGCCTTCAGGAACAGGGCGGAGGCGGCGATCGTCACAAAGAAGATGACGCCGAGTGCCTTGAGGGCGCCAAAGATGCCGAGGCTCGGGATGAGCAGCGAGGCGAGCGCCGGGGACAGCACGGCGGGGCCGGCGGTCGAAGCGGCCAGGGTGATGCCGGAGGCCAGGCCCTTCTTGTCGATGAACCACTTTTGGCCCGTGGTGAGCGCGGGGTTGTAGCCCAGGCCGTTGCCGATGGCGGCGACGAGCGAGAACCACAGGTAGAACTGCCACGGCTCGGTGACGGTGCCGGACATGAACCAGCCCAGGCCGTAGCACACGGCGGCGGCGATCACGACGTTGCGGGGACCAATCTTATCGGAGATGCGGCCGGCGAAGATGCCCGTCACGGCCATGATGGTCTGAAAGACCGGGAAAGCCCAGGTAAGGGCGCTGGACCACTCGGGGTAGACGGCGAGCAGGTTCTTGCTCACGACGGAATACAGCGCGATGGAACTGATGAAGAACATGGTGACGCACGCGGCGGAAAGCACGACGGCGCGACCCTTGTTGGAGTTGGTGGAAGCCATTGGACTCTTTCTAATCGATACGGGGGAGGAGCGGGCGTATCCGCGGGCCTCCCTGTTAGGTTGGTTTACTGGTCAGTCGGCTTGGCGACGCCGGACTCATCGGACCAAAGCTCGACGCCCTTGTTCTTAAGGTAGTTGTCGGCATAGGCGCGACGGCCACCGGGCTTGGCGGTGAGGTCGCCCATCATGTTGGAGAAGCCACCGTCGACCTTGATAGCGTCGCCGGTGGTAAAGTCCGAGCGCTTGGACGCCAGGAACATGACGGCGTTGGCGATATCGCCGACCTCGCCGATGCGACGCGTGGCGATCAGGCGGCTGCGGCTCTTTTCGACCTCGGGGTCGGCATAAAAGCTTGCTGACATGGGGGTCTTGACAAAGCAGGGCTCGACGCAGTTGGAGCGCACGCCGTAGGGGCCCCACTCGGCGGCCAGCATCTTGGACATCATGTTGACGCCCGCCTTGGTGGAGCTGTACACGCCCGAGAACGTCTCGGGGGAGTGGCTGGCAACGGTCGAGATGTGCACCAGGCGACCCTGGCCGGCCTTGATCATTTCGCGGCCAAAGCGCTGCGAGGTGATGAAGTAGCCGGTAAGGTTGACGTTGATGACCTCGTTCCAGTCACTCAGCGGCAGGTCTTCCATGGCTGCGAAGCGCAGGATGCCGGCAGTGTTGACGAGGACGTCGACGCGGCCGAAGTCGGCGATGGTGGCATCGACGGCGGCCTGAACCTCGGCCTCGTCGGTGGCGTTCATCTTGTAGCCCTCGGCGTGGATGCCAAACTCGGCGGCGAGGTCGGCAGCTGCTGCCTTGACCTTTTCCTCGTCTAGGTCGAGCATGACGACGTTGGCGCCATTGCGGGCGAACTCGCGGCAGATCTCGGCGCCCATACCGCCGAGCGCTCCAGTCACAGCGCAAACATCGCCCTCGAGCTTAAGCCAGTTGCTCATAGGAACTTCCCTTCTTGTGCCTCCCGGTGGGTCGCTTCTATTAACCGACCCACGTGGTTTTCGCTGGTTATCGTATGCTTAGCGTTCGCGCAGGTGAATTGCATATTTGTTAGAATAGCGTTAACCGTAGGTTTACACTGTACATTGAGGTTTGTTCTCAATTGAGCTCGTGACCTGCGAAAACGACCCCCTGCGGTGCTGTGGGCCCGCGCGTGCGAAAACGGGAGATTGACGTGTACGATCGACGACTTGAGGCCATATCGGCCGCCGCGGAGCTGGGAAGTTTCTCGCGTGCCGCGGCAAAGCTGCGCGTGTCGACGCCGGCACTCGTCAAGCAGGTTTCGGGCTTCGAGGCCGAGTTCGGCATCACGCTGTTCGAGCGGTCGCACTCGGGCGTCAAGGTGACGCCGGCGGGCGCTCTGCTGGTGGACGATGCGCGCTCGATCATGCGCCAGTCTGAGGACGCACTGCGTCGTGCCCGGCGCGCGGCGGGCGATGGCGGTGCGGTGCGCTTGGGCGTGTCAATGATGTGCCCGGGGCGCCAGACGCTGTCGATGTGGACGGGCGTGCACGAGCTGGAACCGTCGCTGCGATTTGAAATCGTGCCGGTAAGCGATCTCTACGACGAGCGCGAGACCGTCATGCGTAGCTTGGGCCGCGAGGTCGATGTGGTGCAATCGAGTTTTTCTACCCCACGCTGGGGTGATGCCTGCCAAAAGCTCCGCATTGTCAACGTGCCGTTTTATATCGATCTGCCGCGCACGAGCCCGCTGGCGCGCAAGAATCGCATTACGGTTGCCGACTTGGAGGGTATGCGTCTGCGCGTACTGCGCCACGGCAACGACGCCATGGACAGCCTGCGCATCGATCTTTTGGCCGATGGCGGCGTGGACGTGATCGACGTGGACAGTTTTGACTTTGCGCTCTTTAACGAGGCGGAGGAAAAGGGCGACGCGGTGCTCACCTGCGGCGCATGGTCGGGCGTGCACCCGGCTTTTGTAGGCGTGCCGTTCCTATGTGGCCGCGAGGTGCCGGTCTTCTTGCACTACCCGCTCGAGCCCACCCTCCAAGTACAAAAATTCGTCAACGCCATGGCCCAACTCCTCAACTAGCTCATTTGGCGCGGGTAGTCTTTTTGGGACGGGGCTTTTTTAGCTACTTTTGCCGCCCTGCCTGCGCACCCTCAAAGTAGTCAAAAAGCCCCGTCCCAAAAAGACTAACAAAACGAGGCCCTGGCCAAACGGCCAGGGCCTCACTAACTTTTATTCCGTTCTAAATGACGGGCTGATTGCGCGCAGGAGGGTGCCCCGGGGCGGCGGGGTATTTCCTCCGCGCGCAGTTTCGCAGCGAAGCGAGAATGTTTGAGCACGGAGGAATTACCCCGACGCCCCGGGGAACCCTCCGTCAGTAACCGTTCCTACTCCAGCTCAAACGCTCCCGTGTACAGCTGGTAGTAATACCCGCGCTTGGCGATCAGCTCGTCGTGGTTGCCGCGCTCGATGATGCGGCCGTGATCCAGACAGATGATCGCGTCGGAGTTGCGCACGGTGGACAGGCGGTGTGCGATGACAAACGTCGTGCGGCCCTCCATGAGCTTGTCCATGCCCGCCTGTACGATGGCCTCGGTGCGGGTGTCGATGGAGCTCGTGGCCTCGTCCAGGATCATCGCCGGCGGATCGGCGACGGCGGCGCGCGCGATCGAAATTAGCTGACGCTGGCCCTGCGACAGCTGGGCGCCGTTGCCGGTGAGCATCGTGTCGTAGCCGTCAGGCAGGCGGGTGATAAAGTCGTCTGCTCCGGCGAGCTTTGCCGCTGCGATGCACTCCTCGTCGGTGGCATCCAGGTTGCCGTAGCGGATGTTATCCATCACGCTGCCGGTGAACAGGTTCACGTCCTGCAGCACCACGCCCAGCGAGCGGCGCAGATCGGCCTTGCGGATCTTGTTGACGTTGATGCCGTCGTAGCGGATCTTGCCGTCGGCGATGTCATAGAAACGGTTGATGAGGTTGGTGATGGTCGTCTTACCGGCACCGGTGGCGCCGACAAACGCGACTTTCTGGCCCGGCTTGGCAAACACGGACACGCCGTGCAGTACCTCGTGGTCGGGCGTGTAGCCAAAGTCGACGTTGTCCATGACCAGGTCGCCGCGCAGCGGTACGTACTCGATCTCGCCGGTTGCGCGGTGCGGGTGTTTCCATGCCCACATGCCGGTGTGGTGGTCGGCCTCCTCGAACTCCCAAGTCTCGGGGTTCACCTGCGCGTTGACGAGCGTCACGTAGCCTTCGTCGGCCTCGGGCTTCTCGTCGATGAGCTCAAAGATGCGGTCGGCGCCGGCGAGGCCCATGACCACGGCGTTGATCTGCTGCGAGATCTGGCCGATCTGTCCGCAGAACTGCTTGGTCATGTTGAGGAACGGCACCACGACGGCGATGGACAGCGCCATGCCCGAGATGCTCAGGTTGGGCACGCCCAGCGCCAGGAAAATGCCGCCGGCAAGGGCCACCAGCACGTAGAGCAGGTTGCCCAGGTTCATAAGGATGGGCATGAGGATGTTGGCGTACATGTTGGCCTTCTGGGAGACCTCGAAGAGCTTTTCGTTGCGCTCGTCAAAATCGGCCTCGGCGGCAGACTCGTGGCAGAACGCCTTGACGACCTTCTGACCGTTCATGACTTCCTCGATATGGCCCTCGACCACGCCGAGCTCGGTCTGCTGCGCAATGAAGAAGCGCGCGGAGTTGGAGCCGAGCAGCTTGGTCATAAAGGTCATAAAGGCGACGCCGGCGATGATGACCAGGCACATCCACACGCTGTAGTACAGCATGATAAAGAACACCGTGACGATGATGATGATCGTCATGAGCAGGTTGGGCAGCGACTGGCTGATCATCTGACGCAGCGTGTCGATGTCGTTGGTGTAGTGGCTCATGATATCGCCGCGCTGGTGCGTGTCGAAGTAGCGGATCGGCAGGTCCTGCATGCGGTTGAACATCATCTCGCGCAGCTTCTCGAGCGAGCCCTGCGTGACGATAGCCATGGCGCGGTTCCAGAAGAGCGAGGACAGGACGCCGACGCCGTAGATGCAGGCGAGGGTGGTCACGAGCTGTGCGATCTTGGGCTGTGCGGCTTCCCAATCGCCCGACTGCCACGATTCGCTAATAATTTGCAGGGCGCTCTGCAGGAAGGTCGCGCCGATGGAGTTGATGATGGCGCAGAGCACCACGCCGGCGACGACGAGGGGCAAAAGCACAGGATAGAAGACAAAGAGCGTCTTGATGAGGCGCGACATGGTGCCGCCCTTACGGTTGATCGCGCGCTCGGCGGTCGTTGCCTTACTCATGTGCCTCGCCTCCTTCCTGGGTCTGAGCTTGCGTTGCGGTCGTATCGGTGTTGTCTGCCGCCGTGGTCGTGTCGCCGGAGACGTCGTCGGCGCTTTCCGTACCTTCGGCAGACATCTTGTTTTGCGAGGTAAAGGTCTCGCGGTAGATCTCGCTCGTCTTGAGTAGCTCGTCATGGTTGCCGATCTGCGCGATACGGCCGCCCTCCATGACGATGATGCGGTCTGCATCCTGCACGGAGCTGATGCGCTGGGCGATGATGAGCTTGGTCGTGTTGGGCAGATAGCTTGCCAGCCCTGCGCGGATCTTGGCGTCGGTCTTGGTGTCGACGGCGCTGGTGGAGTCGTCCAGGATCAAGATCTTGGGGCGACGCAGCAGGGCGCGTGCAATGCACAGGCGCTGCTTCTGACCGCCGGAAACATTGGAGCCGCCCTGTTCGATCCAGGTGTCGTAGCCCTTGGGGAAACCGTCGACAAACTCGTCGGCGCAGGCCAGATGCGCTGCCTCGCGGACTTCCTCGTCGGTGGCGTTCGGGTCGCCCCAACGCAGGTTCTCGGCGACGGTGCCGCTAAACAGCACGTTTTTCTGCAGCACCATGGCGACCTGGTGACGCAGCGCGTCCAGGTCGTAGTCGCGCACGTCCACGCCGCCCACGCGCACAGCGCCTTCGGTGGTGTCGTACAGGCGGGCGATGAGGTTTACGAGCGTGGACTTGGCCGAGCCGGTGCCGCCGATGATGCCGATGGTCTCGCCGCTCGTAATGTGCAGGTCGATATCGTCGAGCGCCTGGCGCTTCGCATGCTTGGAATACTTAAAGCTCACGTGGTCAAAGTCGATGGAACCGTCGGCAACCTCGAGCACGGGCTCGGCGGGATCGGCGATCGTGGGCTCGGCGGCCAGCACCTCGGCAATGCGGTGCGCCGATTCGTCGGCCATGGTCACCATGACAAAGATCATCGACAGCTGCATCAGGCTCATGAGAATCTGGAAACCATAGGTAAAGGTCGAGGAGAGCTGGCCCACGTCGAACAGCGTGCCCTGGCTCGTGATGATGAGCTTGGAGCCCAGGTAGATGATGACGACAAACGCGCCGTTGACGCAGATGTTCATCATGGGGTTGTTAAAGGCGAGCAGCTTCTCGGCGCGGGTGAAGTCCATCTGGACGTCGCGCGCGGCGGTCGCGAACTTCTCCTTCTCAAAGTCTTCGCGCACATAGCTCTTGACCACGCGCATGCCGGTGACGTTTTCCTCGACGGACTCGTTAAGGGCATCGTACTTGTGGAACACGCGCGAGAAGATGGGGCGCACCTTAAAGATGATAAAGAACAGCCCAAAGCCCAGCAGCGGAATGATGACCAGGTAGACCATGGCGACGCTGCCGCCCATGATAAACGCCATGGTAAAGGCGAAGATCAATACCAGCGGCGCGCGCACGGCGATACGGATGATCATCATAAAGGCCTGCTGCACGTTGTTGATATCGGTGGTCAGGCGCGTGACGAGCGAGGAGCTCGAGAACTCATCGATGTTGGCAAAGCTGAACGTCTGGATCTTGTAGAACAGGTCGTGACGCAGGTTCTTGGCGAATCCGCAGCTCGCATGGCTGCAGGTGACACCAGCCGCGGCGCCAAAAGCAAGCGACGTCAGCGCGATGAGCACCAAAAAGCCTGCGGTGGGAAGCATCTCGGCTACGGTGGCGCCGTCTTTGATAGCGTCGATCAGGTTGGCGGTGATAAATGGAATCAGCATCTCGCAGAGCACCTCGCCAAGCACGAGCAGCGGCGTGGCAACAGTGACTTTCATATAGTCGCGGATGCTTCCCATGAGGGTTTTAATCATCCAGTTCCTCCCAGGTTACGCGGATTTTATCGAGCATTTCGGCGAGGTCCTCGCGCTCGTCGTGGGTGAGCGCGCTAAAGGCCTGCTCTCTAAAGCGAATGCGGGCCGCCTGGTCGATGCGGGCATTTTCCCGGCCGGTTTCGGTCAGGCGAATGGTGAGCTGCCGTCGATCCTTGGGGTTACGGCTGCGCTCGATGAGGCCGTTGAGCTCGAGCTTGGACAGGATCTCGGAAAGCGACCCCGGCTTGAGGTCAAAGTGCATGCCGAGTTCCTGCTGCGACATCTCGCCGCCGGGTTGCTTGGCCAGCAGGCAGATGATGGGCGCCTTGCCGGACACGCCACCGCCATGAAAATGCATGTAATGGCCGCAAAAGCCCAGGCCATTGAGGATGCGCTTGGCAAGCTTGTCTTCTGAGCTAACCGCTTCTGGTGCATCCGCCGGCTGTGACGGGTCGCCGCCGGGCTCGTGCGAACAAAGGTTAAGAGGTTCATCGCACATGAATTAGTGCCGCTCCTTTCTTTAGTTAGGTAGAGGAATTGTTTTGTGCCTAACCAATCTAGGGGCACGGTAAATAAATGTCAAGGTACCAAACTTATAGTTACGGCGTTTTGCCAAACGCCGTAACCGCTCGACGCTGCAAACGCTCCTAAGCGGCAATCTGGCGTTCAATCATCGGGCATGGCCACAAGGCCTATGCCCTCTTCTTTCACGCCACCTTGCTCGCTTAGGAGCGTTTTCGCTGTCCGTCCTCAACATGTGATTCCGCCACGGTCCGCTTCGGTGCATGTGATCCCTTGGGGACGGAGGAAAAGGGATTACTTTGGGCTGCGATGACGCCTTTCGAAGCGGCCTCGCCAAAAACTATGCCTAATTACTACGATGAATCCGGCATCCCCGACCACAACAGCTGTTTCTGAAAAAGCGCAAGCTATCTACCTGCGGTTTTGTCGGAGCGAAATTTGTTGTGGTTGGAGGTGGGCGGTTAAACGTAGTAAATAGGCATAGTTTTGAAATGGCACTATATGAGTAGTATCAACTAGGCCGTTATGGAGCAAACAGTCCCCATTTCCGAAACCTATCCGCAACAATGCGCTCTTCGCGACCCTAGCGACCGCTCACGATGCCTCCTGCGCTACACTTAGTCGCACTGTGGTGCTGCCGCGCCGCACCCGAAACAAGGGAGACCCTCATGAAGAACACTCAGCTGCTGCTGATCAACGATATGTGCGGTTACGGCAAAGTCGCGCTTTCCGCCATGCTGCCGGTGCTGTCGCACATGGGTTACCGTATCCACAATCTGCCGACGGCACTTGTGTCCGATACGCTCAACTATCCCAAGTTCTACATCCACGACACCACGGAGTACGTGCGTCAGAGTCTTGCCATCTGGGAAGAGCTCGGCTTTGAGTTCGACGCCATCTCGACCGGCTTTATCGTGACCGAGGAAGAGACGCGCATCATCTCGGACTTTTGCCACCGCCGCGCGCAAAAGGGCACCAAGGTGTTCGTCGACCCCATCATGGGCGACAACGGCAAGCTCTATGCCGGTGTGCCCGAGTCCACGATTGGCCTTATGCGGCACCTGCTGGAGTGCGCAGACTACGCGGTGCCCAACTACACCGAGGCCTGTCTGCTCACCGATACGCCTATTGCAGAACAGATCACGCCCGATGAGGCCCGCGCCCTTGTGGACGCCGTGCGCGAGCTGGGTGCCAAGTCGGTGGTCATTACGAGCGCCGTGGTCAATGGCACGAACGCGGTTATCGGTTATGATCATGTGGCGGGGGAGTACTTCACGATTCCATTTGAGCTCATTCCGGTCTATTTCCCGGGCACGGGCGACACGTTTTCGGCGGTGCTTATGGGTCGCGTGATGAGCGGTTGGACGCTTCAGCGCGCCACGGCCGACGCCATGCGCGTGGTGGCCGAGCTCATCGAGCGCAATGCCGACCAAGAGGACAAGTCGGCCGGCCTGCCCATCGAGGCCTGCCTGGATGTGATTGACCATGAGTAACGCTGGCGAGGGCGGCGTCAAGCCTGCGGGCGAGAACAAGCCGCTCGGCGCGCCGCGTGGCAAGCGTCCGCGTATCCGCGTGAGCTGCGTGGACCAGCTGGGTGCGTGTCGCTGCCACCATGGTCACAAGCCGGGCGACGTCTTTGACTTCGACCGAGACCGCGGCAAGATGTGCGCCATGGCCTGCCATGTGGGCTTTCCCTATATTGATATCCTGCGCTATGGCGGAACCGTGCCTGGCAACGAGCCTGGAACGGCAAAGTTCTGCTGCCCCGAGGTCGACACCCTCAACGTCTGGCTTGCCGAGATCGTTGACGAGTAGTTGAGCGTGGATTATCTCCCGTTTAGAGCGCACTTGAACGCTCAAAGTGGGAGAAAAACCACGCTCGATTTGTATATGGGAATTCCGACTTCGCTTATGCCTATGCTTAGGCGTTGTCGTCGTTGTTCTGTGCGCGAGTAAGGTCAAATTTCTGCATTTCATCCGATTTGTGGCTCTAAAAACTCTGCATTCCATCGATTACAGTTGCTCGAGCATGGCGGTGCAGCCGGCGAGCACATCGCGGTAGGTGGCATCGAAGTTGCCGGTGTACCAGGGATCGGCCACGTCGCCGGGACGATCGGTCCAATCGAGCAGGCGCGAGATCTTGCTATCGGGATCGCTGCCAAAAATGCGACGCAAGCCACGCGCGTTCTCAGCATCCATATAGACAATGTGATCCCAGTCGCCATACTCTGCACGACGCACCTGGCGCGCGCGGTGGGCAACGACGGGAATCCCGATTTCGCGCAGCTTGGCGACCGTGCCATGGTGCGGCGGGTTGCCGATCTCCTCGGTCGAGGTGGCGGCAGAATCGATGACAAACTCCGCCTCGCGCCCGGCACGGCGCACCAGCTCGGTAAACACCGACTCGGCCGTCGTCGAGCGGCAGATGTTCCCATGGCAGATAAACAGTACGCGTTGCATATGCGGTTTCCTTTCGATCGTCATCATCGAGCTCGAGTATCGCATCTACGCCTGCGCCTACGCCCTCGCCCGCTTGCGCTCCCAGCGAGCCAACTTAATCGTCACCAGCGTGAGCATCCAGGCCACAAGCGAGAACGCGGCGCCCACGGCGCCCACGCAGGCAATGCCAACTCCGCTTACCACGGCGCCGCCCACTGCGGTGCCAAACGAGATACCGACGTTAAACGCCATGGGCTCAACCGAACTTGCGAGTACCATCGACTTGGGGTGGCGGCTGCGCGCCACGTCCATAAAGTGTGTGATGCATGACACCGAGAACAGGTACATGAGCAGCGCCAAGCTAAAGACAAAGACCAGCGCGAGCGGCATGGTGCCGCCCACGGCAAACAGCCCGAGCAACGCCGCAGCCTGCAGCACAAACGTCACAAGCAGCGCCTTCATGCCAAAGCGCGCATCGATCCATCCGCCCAGGATGTTCGAGATCAGGCAGAACACGCCGTAGGCCATAAGCGTGGTGCTCGCCTGAACGGTGCCCATACCCAGCACCTGCTCAAGATAAGGCGTCACGTAGCCGTAGAACACATAGACCGAGCCTACGCCAAACAAAAAGATGAGCATGCCGGTGATGATGCTCGGCTCGCGCAGCAGACCCGCCTGCTCGCGAAAGGTGGCAGGCTCGTCGGTTTGCCCAGCGCGCGGCATAAACGCCACGAGCGCTCCGCAGATCAGAACGGCAAAGGTCAGCGTGCCGTACATGGCCACGTGCCAGTCGAGCGTGTCGGCCACGAACTTGCCGATCGAAGTGACAAAGACCATTGCCACGGAAAACGCACCATATACCACCGAGATGGCAAGCGAGGTTTGCTGTGGGGACAGCAGCTCGGGGATGTACGTCACACTCACGGCGAGCAGTGCGCCCGAGACGGAGCCCAGGACAATGCGCGAGATAAACAGCACCTGGAAGTTGGGCGCCAACGCCATGACCAGGTTGCCGAGCACAAAAACGATGCTGTAGCACACGAGCAGCTGGTAGCGGCGGAATCGCCCCGTGCTGAGCGCAAGCACCGGCGTGGCGATAGCGTAGACGAGTGCGAACACGCTGATGAGCTGGCCCGCAGTGGCAAGTGATACGCCGAGTTCCGTTGCCAAGTCGCTTTCGATGCCGATGACCACGAACTCGGAGCAGCCGAGCGAGAATCCCAACAGCACGAGCAGCGCCAGGCAGAGCTTGGTGCGCGCGGGGGAGAGCGCGGCGGCGGTTGACTTACTTTTAGGCGTGGTTGCGGCGGTCAAGGTTGTCACTCCAATGTCGCATGAATAAGCGGGATTCAATCCCTGCAACTCTAACAGAATGTGTCAGGTGCCTGCCCCCTTTGTCGCAGGCTGCGCTTGCCTGTATAGTCGCAATACAGGCGAAGATGGTCTCAGGTACATCGCGGGCGACAGGAGATCCCATGGGTATGCACACGACAAAGGTTGCAGTGGGCGAGGGCAAGTTTGCGCTCGAGGCCCAGTTGACGGTGACGCCGCGCGGCATGGTGGTGTACGCCTGCTCGCCGGAGTACGCGCATCTGGGCGCCACGGCTCAGGCCATTCCACGCCCTGAGCCCGGCCGTACGGCGACCGTGAGCATCCTGGCCGTTCCGTGCCATCGAGATGAGATCCCGGCGCACGATATCGCGGCGGCGTTGGCCACGCGCTTTGGCGTGCCCGTTACGGCGAGCACAGGTTTTCATGTCGAGCAGGCGAGTAGGGACGACCTGCAGCGCGTGCTCGACACCACCAAGGAGCTCATCGCCGCGCTCGAGGAAGCCGCCGCCCGCATTCTGCGCGCCGGCTGGGATGAGGGCGGCGCAGGCGCCGAGGTCGTGGCGGTCGATGCCGCGACCGGCGAGACGCTCGGCCCCGTCGACCGCATCGAGGCCCACACCGGCGAGGGCATCCTGCATCAGGCATTTCTGACGCTTCTGGTCGAGGGCCAGGGCGAAGACGCGCGCCTGCTGCTCTGTCGCCGCAGTCCGCTCAAACGACTGTGGGGCGGGGTGCTGGCCGATAGCTGTGCCGGCCATCCGCTCCCCGGGGAGGACGTTGTCGCCGCGACGGCGCGCCGCATCAACGAAGAGCTCGGCATCACGCGCGCACCCGATCAGCTCAAGCACCTCGGTCACGTGACCTACCGCGAGGACCACGGCGACGGCCGCTGCGAGTGCGAATGGTGCGAGGTCTACCTTGCCCATGTTGAGCCGGGCGAGCTGCATATCAACCAAGAGGAGATCTCGGAGGTACGCCGCGTGGCCCCGTCCGAGCTCGACGGCTACCTGCGGGGTCACCCCGAGCAGCTGGCCCCCTGGCTCCGCGAGGCTCTGGAGGTCCCATCCATTCGTACGGCCCTCGCTATGTAACAAAGGTACGGTCCCTTTGCCATATCCAAACCGTCACAACATTTGATGAAAATCTCGAAAACGAGGAAAAGCGTCGAATGTTGTGACGCTTTTTGTCCAGAGGATCGCTTCTCATCCAAAAATCCCGCTTGACTGTATTGCCGCAACACAGCGCAACGTAAGGGGTGTCCGATAACGGGCGCCCCTTTTTAAGTGGCAACGTGGCTGCGAATCCGGAGCGCCCCCAACAAGAAAGGTGGGGAGATGGAAACGGAAAAGAAGGCGTTTAAGATCACCAAGCGCGAAATTGGCTTTGTGCTGGGTATCGTTGTCTTTTTGCTGGTGAAGTTTCTTCCTTTGGCGGAGCTGAGCTCGACGGTCGAGCTCACGGTCGGCGCCCAGACCTGTCTGGCGTTGACGCTCGCCACGGTGGTGTTCTGGGCGTGTGGCGTGGCACAGCCGGGCTTTGTGGGCCTGCTCTACTGCGCGCTGCTCGTTCTGTTCAAGGTGTGCGTGGACGACACGGGCGCCGCGAGCATCTCGGCGACGGTCGCCTCCACGTTTAGCTCGTGGACCAAAGCCACCATGTGGCTCGTCATCGGCGCCTACCTCATCGCCAGCGCGGTCAAGGAGTCGGGCCTGGGCGAGCGCATCGCCTATGCGTTTATGCTCAAGTTCGTGCGCGATGCCAAGTCGCTCATCATCTCGATCTTCGCGCTCACCTTTGTGCTGTCGCTGCTGATCCCGCATCCGTTCCCCCGCGCCTTCCTCATCCTCGCCGTCGTCTCGGTTATCGCCGAGTCCGCCGGCTACGGTGACGACGACCGCGGCAAGCTCGGCTTCCTCGTGTTTGCCGCTGCCGCCCCGGGCTCCATGTTCTTCCTGACGGGCGACTCCACGCTCAACCCGCTCGTTGCGCAGTACAGCGCCGAGGCCGGCGGCATGAGCCCGTCGTTTGTCGACTGGTTCCTGTACATGAGCGTGCCCATGCTGGTCGCGCTGCTGTGCACCCTGTTCCTGGGCCTCTTCCTCTTTAAGCCCAGCAAGGAGCTCGTCTACGATCGCGAGCAGATCGTGGCCAAGCAGGCTGCGCTCGGCAAGCTCTCCGTCAAGGAGATCCGCACCATCGTGTGGCTTATCATCGCCATCGCGCTGTGGCTCACCGTTTCGGGCGATTACATCGGCTGGGTCACCCTGGCCATCGGCGTCTGCCTCGCCATGCCCGTCATCGGCGAGGTCCTCACCCCCGCCAGCTGGAATGCTGTCGACATCAAGTCCCTCATGTTCCTGACGGCCGCCATGGCCGTGGGCTCCGTGGGCGGTGCCACCGGTATGAACGCCTGGATCGCCGATGTCGTGCTTCCCAGCTCCGTGCCCGAGAACATCTTCCTGTTCGCCCTGCTTGTCGCCGCACTCTCCATGATCATCCACATGTTCATGGGTTCGGTCATGGCCGTGCTCGGCGTGTGCGTGCCGGCGTTCATCAGCTTCGCGGCCGGCTCCAGCGTGAGCCCGCTCGCCGTGGCGCTCATCGTCTTCACGTCCATCAACATCCACTACATCCTGCCGTTCCATAACCTGCCGATCCTTATCGGCGAGGGCAAGGACGCCGGCGGCTACACCTCCAAAGAGGCCATGCGCATGGGCATTCCCCTCACCGCGGTCGTCTTTATCGTCGTGCTGGTCGAGGCCGCCTGGTTCCATCTCTTTGGCCTGATGTAAGCAGTCGAGTGCTTGGCTGTAATTAGCCGAGTGCTTGAACTGCGAGTGCCCGAGCGCCTCATCTATGAGCGCTGCGGCCCCATTACGTTACCAAGCCCGGCGGCATCCTCGCCGCCGGGCACTCTCCCGAAAGGAGCATGCTATGTCCACTACCGATGCTTCCCAGATTCACGACCTGCGCTCCGCGCTCGACTTTTTGCGCGAGATGCCGGGCCAGCTGCTCGAGACCGACACTCAGGTCGACCCGGACGCCGAGGTCTCGGGCGTCTATCGCCACGTCGGCGCCGGCGGCACCGTTATGCGCCCGACCAAAGAGGGTCCGGCGATGGTCTTCAACAACATCAAGGGCTTTGACGATGCCAAGGTCTGCATCGGCATGCTTGCCAGCCGCAAGCGCGTTGCCGCCCTGCTCGACCTGGACGAGGAGCACCTGGGCCTCGAGATCGGCAAGCGCTTCGAGAACCTGATCGCGCCCGAGCAGATCGCCGAGGGTGCGCACGTCGACTGCCAAGAGGTCGTGTACAAGGCGACCGACGAGGGCTTTGACCTGCGCAAGATCGTTCCCGCTCCTACCAACACGCCCGTCGACGGCGGCCCCTACATCACCATGGGCCTCGCCTACGGCACGAGCCCCGACGGCTCCCAGTCCGACGTGACCATCCACCGTTTCTCCTGCGTCGACAAGGACAAGCTCGCCATGTGGATTACCCCCGGCAGCCGTCACCTGGGCGCGTTCTTTGACGAGTACTGCCAGCGTGGCGAGGATATGCCCATCTCCATCTCCATCGGTCTGGACCCCGCCGTGTACATGTGCTGCGGCTTCGAGGCTCCCACCACGCCGCTCGGCTTCAACGAGCTGCAGATCGCCGGTGCCCTGCGCGGCCACGCCGTCGAGCTTGCCGACTGCGTCACCGTTCCGCAGAAGTGCATTGCCAATGCCGAGTACGTGCTCGAGGGCTACCTCATGCACGACGAGACCATCAACGAGGACGTCAACGGCCACGGCTACGCCATGCCCGAGTTCCCCGGTTACACCGGTGGCGCCAAGGTCTGCCCGGTGATCAAGATCACCGCCGTCACCACGCGTGTCAACCCCATTATGGAGAGCTGCATCGGCCCTTCGCACGAGCACGTGTCCATGGCCGGTATCCCCACCGAGGCTTCCATCTACAAGATGGTCGAGACCGCTATCCCGGGCCGCCTGCTCAACGTCCACGCTGCACCCTGCGGCGGCGGCAAGTTCGTTGCCATCATGCAGTTTAAGAAGTCGAGCAAAAATGACGAGGGCCGTCAGCGCAACGCCGCCATGCTCGCCTTCTCGGCATTCTCCGAGCTCAAGCATGTGATCTTGGTTGACGAGGATGTCGACATCTTTGATATGAGCGACGTGATGTGGGCCATGACCACGCGCTTCCAGGCCGACGTCGACCTCATCACCATCCCCGGCTGCCACTGCCACGTGCTCGACCCGTCCAACGACCCTGCGTTCGACCCCACGATTCGCGAGCACGGCATCGCCTGCAAGGCCATCTTCGACTGCACGGTTCCGTTCGACCTCAAGAAGAATTTCATTCGCTCGCAGTTCATGGAGATCGACCAGGACAAGTGGGCCGCAGAGCTCGCCTTCTAGTAAGTCGCCCTGCCGAGTAACAAAGTGAGGAGTTGTCATGCCTGAGTCTTCTGTCCGTCCCCGCCGCATTGTCGTTGGCGTGTCTGGCGCCAGCGGTGCCGCGCTGGGTCTTGAGTGCCTCAAATGCCTGCGCCAGGCAGGTGCCGAGTCGGCGCTTGTCGTCACGCGCGGGGGAGAGATCACCATCGAGCAGGAGCTCGGCATGACGCTCGACGAGTTTGCCACGCATGCCGATGTGGTCTACGACAACAAAAATATCGGCGCCCCCATCGCAAGCGGTACCTATCCGGTCGACGGCATGATCGTGGCGCCCTGCTCCATGAAGACGCTCGCCGGCATCGCGAGCGGCTACAGCGAAAACCTGTTGCTGCGTGCGGCCGACGTGCAGATGAAAGAGCAGCGCCGCCTGGTGCTCATGGTGCGCGAGACGCCCTTCAGCGCCATTCACGTCGATAACATGGCGCGCCTGGCGCGCGTACCGGGCGTCATGCTCATGCCGCCCATGCTCACGTTTTACAACGGCCCCGCCACGCTCGATGACGCGGTGCATCACATCGCCGCCAAGGCGCTCGAGGCCGTCGGCGTGTCATGCGCAAACTATAAGCGCTGGTCATAGGCGCTTTTAGGGTAGGATACGAGAAGTGTTTGAGCCCGCTGCCCCTGTGGGCGGCGGGCTTTGTGCGCTAAAAGGATGTGTCGGGAGGACTTATGCAGACGGGCATGTATGCGATTAGCGAGATGGCGAGCTTGTTTAATGTTTCGCGCCAAACGCTCATCTACTACGACAAGATCGGCCTGTTTAAGCCCGCCGTGGTCAACGAAAAAGGCTACCGTTTCTATTCGCCCACGCAGATCCCGCTCATGCGCCTGATCTGCATGTTGCGCGACCTGGGGCTCGAGCTCGACGAGGTCGACCGCCTGACCTCGACGTTCGACATTGGCGAGATGACCGATCACCTGCGCTCGCGGGTGCAGGCGCTCGATGAACAGATCGCCGGGCTCAAAGCCGAGCGCGCGAGTGTGCAGGAGCGTCTGAGCTTTTACGACGAGGCGGTTTACTGGCGCGAGCGCGAGGGCAAGCCGGAGCTCAAACAGTTTGAGCGCCGCTACGTGGTCTTTGAGGAGTTCCCGGCCGATATCGAGCGCGGCCGCTCGATGCTGCACCCCACGCTCATGCGCGCGATTCTGCGCATGCGTGCGCTGACGGGCACGCGTCCCATGCGCGGTTGGGGCGCCATGCTGCGTCGCGAGGCACTGCATTCCGACGACCCCATTGCCGGCGCCGGCTCCTTTGCCGTGCTACCGCGCGGTGTCGAGGAACTGCTGCCGAGCGACGCTGCCGAGCTGGCAGAGATCGGCATAGAAGTGCTGCCCGAGGGCACATACCTGTGCATGAGCCGCTGGGGCATGCCGTACGAACCCGAGGGCATCCGCGCCGTCGTGGCCTGCATGGACAAGCACGCGCTCCAGCCCGTTGGCAACGCTTTCGACTTTTGCTACCTCGATACCACGAGCTACGACGAGTCCCACCAAGAGGACTTCTGCTGCATCCAAATCCCCGTCGCCCTTCAGATGTGACAAGGGGACAGTCCCTTTGTCACATCCACGCCCATTTCTTAGAAACTTGCAAAATCTGCAAGTTTCTAAGGTGGCATCTTATAAACTTGCAAATAATGCAAGTTTATAAGTTTTCATGTCTGGACGGGCGCTAGGGAGACTCTATGAACATCGTTCGCCGAAGCCGCTATCTTGATCGACTCATTGCTTTTCAGGATACCGACCTCATCAAAATCGTGACGGGTATACGCCGTTGCGGCAAATCCACGTTATTGGACATGATGAGGGAGCACCTGGCGCAGCAGGGGGTGCCGGCAGAGCGTTTGCTGACCTTTAAGATGGAATCTCTAGAGTACGCGGGGGTTACAGATTATCTGACGTTTTATCGCATGGTTCGGGAGCGCGTTGACGGTGTCGATCGCCCCTATCTGTTCTTTGACGAGCTCCAGAATGTCGAGGGTTGGGAAAAGGCGGTCAACTCGCTCCGAGTGGATTTGCCGTGCGACATCTATGTCACGGGCTCCAATGCCTTTATGCTATCGAGCGAGCTTGCAACGCTTATCTCGGGTAGATATATCGAGGTCAAGATGCAGCCCCTCACGTTTGGCGAGTATCTTGATTTTCGCTCGATTGATGCGGTCGTCGCCGAAGGGCTCGGTGAGCGGGTTGAGCTCGTTTCCAAGACGGGCAATCGCCTTAATTCAAATACCGTGCTTGAGCAGTACATAACCTACGGCGGCATGCCGTTTCTGGCTCATGATGAGCCGAGGCGTGAGCTGTGTCGCGACTATATTCGTAGCCTTTACCAGACAATCGTCGCGCGCGATATCTTATTGCGCGCGACGCGTAGGGGTCGCGGGGCTATCACTAAGCGCGATGTTCTCGAGCGGCTCTGTGCGTACCTGGCAGACAACATCTCCAATCAAACCTCGGTCAATAAAATCGTAGGGACGCTCAACGAATCGGCGGGCGGTAAGACCAATGCATCGACGGTGTCGGCATATATTGGCGCTCTGGAAGAGACGTACCTGTTTACCAAAGTAAAAAGGTATGACATCAAGGGGCGGGAGCTTCTTAAGACAGGCGGTAAATATTACATAGCCGATACGGGAATCCGCAGCTATCTTGACGGATATAGAGGTAGCGATAGCGGAAGGATGCTCGAGAACGTTATCTACAACCAGCTTGTCTTTGAAGGGTACGAAGTGTTTTGCGGCCATCTGCGCGCGGGGGAAATCGACTTTGTCGCAATCGGCGAGGGATCGGACCGCAAATATATCCAGGTTACCGAACGGATCGACGCCGAGGCGACGAGAGAACGCGAACTGCGACCGCTCAAGCTAAGCACGCTAGGAAAAATCCCTGATTCGTACGAGAAGATCTTGATTGTCAGGGATGGTGAGCATCCAACAGACATCGACGGCATCAGAATCGTAGGGGCGGCCGATTTCTTGCTGAGAAACAAGATCGCCCACGGCTAAACGCAAAATGTGACAAAGGGACAGCCCCTTTGTCACATTCCGTGCGAGCGGGCGTGCCATCTGGGGGTATAAGGCTAGCAAGTGTTTATTTGCGAGGCTTAAGGGGCGCCCCGTATGGATATCGATAACTTTGAATGGTGGTATAGCGAGGGCGAGGCTCCGGACGAAGAGTGGGACGAGCCCGCGCCGTGTGACGTGTCGAGCGACGAGGACGAGTCCGGCAATGATGCCGGTGTCGAGCCTGAAGCCGCCTCCGATGCCGCCGAACCCCTAACCTTTGAACAGGCTTGGGCCCAGGCTGAGGCCGACGAGGCAAAGGCCGATGCCACGGCCACACTGGGTGAGCCAGCCGACATGTCCATCTCGCCGGCAAAGACCCCGCAGCCGCGTCACACTATCGATCCCGACAGCACGGCATCCTTCAGCATTCTCGACGTGCCCTCGCAGGGTGCCCAGGCGCCTGCGCCCACGCATCGCCCCGATCTGGCTCGCGAGGAAGATGCGGGACGTCGCTCTCCGCTTGGCCCCATCCTTATCGCCTTTATGGCCGGCGTTATCGCATGCTCGGTAATTGGAAACGTCTGGAGCCATGTTGAACAACAGCGCAAAGACGCCGCCAAGGTCGAGATGTCTGTCGAGCAATCGCTCAGCCGCACGCGCTCGGTGCATGTATCGGTCGAGGTCAAGGACGGCGCGACGTGGGACACCGCGCGCGGCGACAGCCAGATGCTCGTCCATATCGTGGGTCGCACGCTCAAGGGGCAAGCGATCGACGAGTACCAATACGTCAATTCCGAAGGTGACGGCATCGAGCTCAAGCCCGGCGACTACGAGCTCACGGTCGATGAGCCGCCCGTCGCCACCGACGGCACGTGTTACCGTGCCTCAAAGCGCATGGTTCCGGTGAGTTTTAATTCACAGGCGCCCGATACGGTCGATAGCACGCCGCAGGGCGGGTTTGACCTTTACGCTATTGCTCAATAACTGCACCTGTCGCTCAACCCCGCCGCCAAGAGTGGGACAATAGCCCTCGACACTGTTGTTTACTTTTGGAGGAAGTAGCATGTCCACCGTCACCACCATCAAGCGCGGCGGCCTCACCGCGGCCATCGATTCCATGGGTGCCCAGCTCACGAGCCTTGCCCTCAACGGCAACGAGTATCTGTGGCAGGGCGACCCGGCCTTTTGGGGCAAGCACGCGCCCATTCTGTTCCCCATCGTGGGCTCACTGCGCAACAACACGGCGACGTCTGCGGCTGGCACCTGCGAGATGCCGCGCCACGGCCTCGCGCGCATCGCCGAGCATAAGCTGGTCGAGGTCTCCGAGGACGGCTCGTCCGTCACCTACGAGATCACCGACACGCCCGAGTCGCTCAAGGCGTTCCCGTTCCACTTTAAGCTCAACATGACCTATGCCCTGACCGGCGACGCCACGCTCACGCAGACCTTTGCCGTCACCAACACCGGCGACGTGGCCCTGCCGTTCTCGGTGGGCGGTCATCCTGCATTCAACGTGCCCGCCCCCGGTGCCGAAGACGAGGCGTTCGAGGATTACGAGCTGGCGTTTACCGAGGCTTGGACTAACGAGGCCCCCATCATCACGCCCGACGGTCTTATGACGTTCGAGGGCAGCTACAAGGCTCCCGATAACTCGGACGTGCTGCCCATCACGCACCGCAGCTTCGATAACGATGCCATCATGTTCACCGATGTCCCGGGTTCCACGCTCACGCTGCGCGGCCGCAAGTCGGGCCACGGCGTCAAGATCGACTTTGAGGGCTTTAAGTACATCGGCGTGTGGTCTGCCGCCAACGACGCCCCGTTTGTGGCGCTCGAGCCCTGGACCGGCCACACCACCATGGACACCGAGGACGATGTCTTTGAGCACAAGGTCAACACCATCACGTTGGCACCGGGCGCTACCGACATCCGTTCCTTTAGCGTCACCCTGCTCTAGAGGTTCCGCCGTTCTAACGAACGACGGACCGGTCGACGCTGCGCGCCACCCAGAGCGACAATTTGTCATTCAAAAGGCAAGGCATGACCAGAAGGTCTATGCCTTGCCTTTTTCATGCCAAGTGGTACATGGGGCAGGCTGCTTTGCGCCAATCGTCCTCGTGTGTCTATTAATTTTTCGCGCACATGCCGCGCTGCTGGTTGCGGGCGTATATCCTGTCTTATTGTCAGCAAAACGAAATTGGGAAGGCACCAGATGCAATCTCGACAACAGCGCGACGCGCATCCACAGCCGGTATGCAGCCGTCGCATCTTTTTGGGTAGTGCTCTCGCTGCGAGCGCTTCTGTCGTCGCCGGCGCACTTGCCGGCTGCCAGCGTCCCTCCACGCTGGAAGTAGTTCAGCCCACGACGGGCGGCGGTCGCGATGACCTGTCCGATTCCGTTATCGGCAAGGACAAGATCCGCATCGGCATGGAGGCGGCCTACGCCCCGTACAACTGGCAGGTTTCCGAGGCCAGCGAGTTCACGATCCCCATCGACAACGTGCAGGGCGCCTATGCCGATGGCTACGACGTGCAGATCGCCAAGATCGTCTGCAAGGCTCTCGGCGGCGAGCCCGTTGCCGTCAAGCAGAGCTTCTCGGGCCTTATCGACTCGCTCAACAACGGCCAGATTGACCTCATCATCGCCGGCATGAGCGCCACGCCCGAGCGCGAGGAGTCCGTCGGTTTTTCCGACCCGTACTTTATCGGCTACTTTGGCCTGTTCGTAAAAGAGGGCTCGCCCTACCAAAACGCGGCCAAGCTCAGCGACTTCAGCGGCGCTACGGTGCTCGGCCAAAAGGACACCATGCTCGATACCGTCATCGACGAGATCCCGGGCGTCGTTCACAAAAATCCGGTCGATTCGGTCCCCACGGTGTTCTCGAATCTGCTGCAGGGCACGTGCGACGCCGTGACCTACAACACCGAGAATGAGAAGGGCTATATGGCCCAAAATCCCGGTATCGTCCCCATCCACTTTGCCGAGGGCGAGGGCTTTAAGCAGGAGGTCACGGCAAATGTCGGTTGCCGCAAGGGCTCGGACAAACTGCTTAAGCTCATCGACAAGACACTCAAGGGCATTAGCCAAGAGGAGCGCGACCAAATGTGGGACGCGTGCCTCGACCGTCAGCCGGCATAGGGAGGCAGCATGAAAGGCATCAATCGTCTGGCCTCCTTTATCAAGGCCGACCACCGTTATGTGTACCTGGGCACGAGCGTTATCGCGGCGCTCGGCTTGGCATTTAGCCAGCGCAACCCCACGCCGCTGAGCTTTTTGGCGCCCACCGGCATCTTCCAGGATTGCCTTTGGGCAATCCTGTGGGCGTGGCTCGTCGTGTCGGCGGCAGCACTCGTCACCAAGATTATGCATTGGAACGACTATCGCCAAAAGTCGCCGTTTGCATCCGAGCGTTGCCGTCGCGGCGCGCGCCTGGGCAGCTATGTCGTGGTTGCCATCGCGGCGATCTTCTTTATCGACCGTTGCGTCATGTCGTTTATCGACCTGGTGCAGGTGAGCATTGTCTCGGATTCCAACCCCAGCGACTTTTTGTCGAGCCTGGTCTACATGACCTACAAGAGCGGCGACTTCTTTATCCGCGGCATCGAGATCACCATCGCACTTGCGACCTTCGGCACCGTCATCGCCTTTTTCCTGGCACTGCTCTTTGTGTTCCTGCGTATTCAGACGTTCGATCGCGTGGATAACGACCTGGTGCGCTTCTTTAAGAGCATCGGCCGCGGCTTTGCGACCGTTTACTCCACCATCGTGCGCGGTACGCCCATGATGGTCCAGGGCCTGCTCATCTATTACGCGGGCTTCACCGTTTTGCGCGGCATGGGCTTCGAGACCGCCCAGGCCAACCAGATTTGGAGTACCTTCACTGCCGGCCTCGTCACCATCTCGCTCAACTCCACCGCCTACATGATGGAGGTCCTGCGTGGCGGCATCGAGTCCATCGATCCCGGCCAGGCCGAGGCGGCGCGCTCGCTGGGTCTGTCGCAGTGGCAGGCCATGCGCAAGGTCGTGTTCCCCCAGGGCATTAAAAACGCGATTCCGGCGCTCACCAACGAGCTCATCATCAACATCAAGGATTCGTCGGTGCTTTCGGTCATCGGCGTGTTTGACCTCATGTACGCCACCACCACCGTCGCCGGCGTGTACTACCGCCAGATGGAGGTCTACTGCGTGGCTCTCGTGGTCTACCTGATCCTGACGCTCGTGGCGAGTCGCCTGCTCGAGGCCTTTGGCAAAAAGCTCGGCGCCGAGGCCCCGGCAACGCTGCCCAGCTCCAACTAGGCTCAAGACGAGGAGAATCATCATGGCAGATACCGCCACTACCGGCGTTGCGGCCGCCGCACAGACAAATGAGCCGCTTATCCGCGTCGAGGGCCTGCGCAAGAGCTTCGGCTCGCTCGAGGTGCTCAAGGGCATCGACCTGTCCGTTAATCCCGGCGAGGTCGTCACCATCATCGGCGCCTCGGGCTCGGGTAAGTCGACCTTCCTGCGCTGCCTCAACCTGCTCGAGACCCCGGACGCGGGCCATATCTGGTTCCATGGCCAGGACCTCACGGCCGAGCGCTGCAATATCAACAAGCTGCGCGAGGACATCGGCATGGTGTTCCAGGGCTTCAACCTATTCAACAACATGGATGTGCTCGACAACTGCACGCTCGCGCCCGTCACGCTCAAAAAGATGAGCAAGACCGAGGCCGAGAAAGTCGCGATGGAGCATCTGACGAGCGTGGGGCTCGAAAAGTTCGCGCACGCCGCCGTGGGTCGTCTGTCCGGCGGCCAAAAGCAGCGCGTGGCCATCGCCCGTGCCCTGTGCATGAATCCGCAGATCATGCTGTTCGACGAGCCGACCTCCGCGCTCGACCCCGAGATCGTGGGAGAGGTGCTCGAGGTCATGCGCAAGCTCGCTGCCGACGGCATGACCATGGTTGTCGTCACGCACGAGATGGCTTTTGCCCGCACGGTGTCCGACCGCGTGGTCTTTATGGACAAGGGCGTGGTGCTCGAGGATGCCGCGCCGGCCGAGCTCTTCGGCAACCCCAAACACCAGCGCACCCGCGAGTTCCTCTCGCGCTATCTCGAGGATAAATAGCCGACCGCAAACGCTTACGTGGCAGGGCCGCTCCGGTGGGGCGGCCCTCGTCATCACAATCGAAAGGATGTCATGGCCGAGGTTTGGCGCTTCTTTGCGCATGAGGACGATTTTGCCGATATAGACGAGGCTGGTGCGTGCGAGCGCTTGGGCCGCGTGCTGTCGTTTCCGACCATTTCGAGCATGGATGCCGAGGCGGTGGACTGGCAGCCCTTCGACGACCTGCGCGCCTATATGCAGCAGGCGTGGCCGCACGTGTTCGCGGCGGGCGAGGTCGAGCTTATCGATCATTCGCTATTGGTGACGCTTAGCGGTTCCGACCCTGCCCTCAAGCCCATTATGCTCATGGGCCACATGGACGTGGTCCCCGTGGTGCCGGGTAGCGAGGACGATTGGACGCACGCCCCCTTTAGCGGGCATGTAGACGACACCTACATTTGGGGTCGCGGCGCCATCGATATGAAAGACCAGGTCGCAGGCATTCTCGAAGCTGTTGAGTATGCGCTGGCGCACGGTTGGCAGCACAAGCGTACCCTGCTGCTCGCCTTTGGCCAGGACGAGGAGACAACGCAGTACGGCGCAGGCGCCATCGGCCGTGCGCTCGAGGAGCGCGGCATTGAGCTTGAGTACCTGATCGACGAGGGCGACTACCGCATCGTTCCAGCTGCCGAGTACGGCGCGGGCGAGGGCTGGCTTATGCATGCCGACCTTGCCGAGAAGGGCTACGCCGATATTGTGCTCAAGACGAAGAGTGAGGGCGGGCATTCGTCCAACCCCTACGGTGGCACTTCGCTCGAGGTGCTCAGCCGTGCCATCACCGCAATCTGCGATATCGAGTGGCCGCCGTGCGTGACCGACTTGCTTGCCGCCCAACTCGTCGAGTTGGGGCTCTACACGGCCGATGAAATTGCCGCCAACGGGGATGCCATTGTCCGCGATTGCCTCGCCAGCAAGAAGCTCTATCCGCTCGTGACGACCACCTGCGCGCCCACGCAGATCGAGGGTGGCAGCACCGGCGCCAACGTAATGCCGCAGGATATGTGGGCCAATATCAACTTCCGCATGCTCGAAGGCACGAGCGTTGCCGACGTTGTGGCGCGCTGCCGTGAGGCGGTTGCCGGGGCGGACCTTGCCGGTCGTGTCGAAGTGGAGCTGGGCCCCGGCAGCTCCGAACCCTCGCCGTCCCCGCGCATCGGTGGTCCCGGTCTCGAAGCGGTTCGCTCCATCGCCGCCCGCTATTTCCGTGATCCAAAGGGGACGGAGGAAAACGGATCATTCGAGCCAGTGGCAATTGTGCCCTCGACCGTGATCGGTGCGACCGACGCTGCCAACTACCAGCGCATTTGCCCTGAGTGCATTCGCTTCTCGGCCTTTGTGGTCGACGATGACGAGTGCGATCGCGGCGTCCACGGCACCAACGAGCGCATTACCCGCCGCGCCTACCTCCAGGGTGTCCGCTTCCTCATCGCCCTGCTCCATACGCTCTAGAATCTGACAAAGGGATTGTGCCTTTGTCAGATTCCGTGCGGGTTATATGCAGGTTTGCCTGCGCACGCTATCATGTATGGGTTAGACCGCAACTATGTACCCCATACGCGAAGGGATGCGCATGTATCTGAAGATCGACATGTTCTAGCCGGGCTTACCCCCGCAGCGGCGCCCCGCGCCTCATCAACTCTGCCGATTTTCACCTTCACGCATATAAAGGAGTCCCGCCATGCGCGACAAGCTCGAAAAGATCATCAAGGCCTACGAGGAGCTCGAGAAGAAGCTTTCCGACCCGGCCGTTGCCTCCGATATCAAGGAGTTCACGCGTCTCAACAAGGAGTACGCGCACCAGTCCGACCTCATCGCCGCCTCGCGCGAGTACATCGGCGCGCTCGATGACATCGAGGCTGCCAAGGAAATGCTGCACGATACCACCGATGCCGATGAGAAGGAGATGCTCCAGATGGACATCTCCGAAAACGAGGCCAAGCTTCCCCAACTCGAGGAAGTCATCAAGTACATGCTCATCCCGAGCGACCCCAACGACGACAAGAACACCATCGTCGAGATTCGCTCCGCCGCCGGTGGCGACGAGGCGGCCATCTTCGCCGGCGACCTCTACAAGATGTATCAGCGCTTTTGCGAGTCGCGCGGCTGGAAGACCACCGTGCTCGATTCCAGCCCCAGCGAGGCCGGCGGCTTTAAGTCCATTGAGTTCAAGGTCGAGGGCGACCGCGTTTACTCCGTCATGAAGTTCGAGTCCGGCGTGCACCGCGTCCAGCGCGTCCCCAAGACCGAGTCCCAGGGTCGCATTCAGACCTCCACGGCTACCGTAGCCGTGCTTCCCGAGGCCGAGGAAATCGACGTCCAGATCAACCAGTCCGACCTGCGCATCGACACCTACTGCGCCTCCGGCCCTGGCGGTCAGTGCGTTAACACTACCTACTCCGCCGTGCGCATCACCCACTTGCCCACCAACACCGTGGTGCAGTCGCAGGAACAGCGCTCCCAGATTCAGAACCGCGAAGTCTGCATGCAGATGCTGCGTGCCCGTCTGTACGAGATGGAGCTCGAGAAGCAGCAGGCTGAGCTCGGTGCCGAGCGCCAGAGCCAGATCGGCCACGGCAACCGTTCCGAGAAGATCCGTACCTACAACCAGCCCCAGGACCGCGTGACCGATCACCGCATCGGTTTCAACTCCACCTACAACGGCGTCCTTCTGGGCGATCAGCTCGGCACCGTCATCGAGGCACTCGCCGCCGCCGAGCGAGCCGAGAAGCTGGCACAGGCCGTTTAGGTTACGGCGTTTTACCAAACGCCGTAACGGCTCGACGCTGCAAACGCCCCTAAGCGGCAATCTGACGTTCAATCGTCGGTCGCGTACCGAAGTACGCTTCCCTCCTCTTTCACGTCACCTTGCTCGCTTAGGGGCGTTTTCGCTGACTTATGCTCAACCTGCAGCGCCTTAGATGTAGTCATTGGGGACGTTCTTAAATGACTAGGTTGGGCACATTGCTTTGAGATGTTATTCAATCAGTTGTGATGGCATTTGAGCTGTCTACCTGCTCAAAGTAATTAATAGCATGCATCTGCTATTGAAAATATTGCTCGAAAAAACGTTCAAGAAGTCGCGGGGTGATTTTTACCGCGTCGCGCGTCAAGTGATTTGGCAAGTTCTTGGTTAGATATTGGTCAGTTTTGGGGCAACCTTGCCAAAAGCTTGACGAATGCAGATTTAGACGTCGATGAATGAACATTTCAGGCAGGTTCCAAGCAAAAATCTGGGCTGATTCTCGATAATCGTCTTCAATCGTCCCTTGCCAAGCGCTAGCCTCGCGTACAATCTGCTCCGACATTCGCGCGCCGTCCGGCGCTTAAGAGGGGAGGGCCCCATGGCAAACGAGATCTGGACCATCAAGCGTTGTCTCGAGTGGACCAAGGAGTACCTGGCCGAGCGCGGCGAGGAGCACCCCCGTCTTTCTGCCGAGTGGCTGCTGTGCGCCGCCACGGGCCTGGCGCGCATTGACCTATATATGCGTATGGACGAGACGCTTAACGCGGCCCAGCTCGAGACCATGCATGCGGCCGTTGTCCGCCGCGCTAAGGGCGAGCCGCTGCAATACATCACGGGCAGCACGCAGTTTCGCATGATTGACGTCGCGTGCGCCCCCGGCGTGCTCATTCCGCGTCCCGAGACCGAGATGCTCGTCGAGGAAGTCCTCAATTATCTGGATGCCGAGGTGCTGAGCCCCGAGGCTGCCGCCCGTCAGCGCGTTGAGCTGCCCTGGAACGATGAGGTTGAGGAGGCACGCAAGGCCGAGGCTGCGCTGGCAGACGAACGCGCGACCGCCGAGCGCCGTGCCGCCAACCTGACGGCCGCCGATGAGGCTGCGCTGGGTAGCGACGTGCTCGGTAGCCGCGCCTATGCCGAGGAGCTTGCCGATCGCGAGGCCGAGGAAGCCGCCGCGCAGGCGGCAGAAGCCGAAGCGGCAGAAGCAGAGGCCATGGAAACCCCCGAGCCCGAGCTCGACGAATACGGCATCGCCATTGAGGACAACGACCAACAGGCGACTCCCGCGCAAGATGCCGCCGAGGCCAACGTATCTGCCCCAGCCGAGCCCCGCACTGCCCGCGTTCTCGAGGTCGGTTGCGGCACAGGCTGCATTTCGCTCTCCCTTGCCTGGGAGCGCCGCGGCCACGTTACCTGCACTGCTACCGATATCGAGCCGCGCGCCATCGACCTTGCTACCAAAAACCGTGATGCGCTTGGCCTCACGTCCGACGAGGTCGCCTTTAGCCTCACAAACCTGGTGAGTTCCATTCCCCGCGAAGAGTGGGGCACCTTTGATGTGCTCGTCTCCAACCCACCTTACATCCCGACCGACGTCATGCGCTCGCTGCCGCATGAGGTCAAGGACTTTGAGCCCGATCTGGCGCTCGAGGGCGGTGCCGACGGTCTCGATATCTTCCGCCGCCTGCTCAACGCGGCGCCCTACATGCTGCGTGCCGGCGGCCTGTTTGCCTGCGAGCTCTACGAGGGCGCGCTCGACGCCGCGGCCGAGCTCTGTCGTCAAGCAGGCCTTTCGGACGTGCGTATCGTCCACGACCTCACCGATCGCCCCCGCATTGTCCGAGCCATCGTCACCGAGCCCAAGCAACGCCAGTAATATTTATTAACTGGTTAGCAAAAATTATAAAGTAGTTTATAATTAGGACGGCTGAAAGAGGTCGGCCCATGCAACCTCCTACCTTTTGGGAAATCATTGCCCTACTCAAGCACGATGGATTCGTGAAGGTCGCGCAAGTCGGTAGTCATGCTAAGTATGTTTCTGGTGACCGCGTTGTCACCGTGAACGGCTCTGGCGGTGATCGACCAAAGAAGGGCACGTGGGCAAGTATTCGTCGCCAAGCTGGATGGTAGTTGGAGGCAAAATGAGGCAGCGATTTACCTATGACTGCGTTCTCATAAAAGAAGACGACGGTTACTGCGCCAGCTTCCCGCAGATTCCCGGCGCCTTTGCCGATGGCGATACGCGCGAAGAAGCGATTGCCCATGCCACCGAGGCGCTGATGGCGTTTTTGGCCGACGACCTCAACAACGGTTTGACTCCGGCAGGGTACGAACGCTCGGCCGAGGTCGTGGCCCTTTCAGTCGAAATCGACCACGAGGACGCTCGGGAAGCGGCGTGCCGAACATTTAAAGACGCAGCGCTGGACCTCAAAGTCTCCGCTCCGCGGATTACCGCGCTGGTCAAAGCCGGAAAACTCGTTGTTGAACTCGTCGACGGCCGTCGGATGATAACGATAGACAGCATCGAGCGTTACGCCGCCCAAGAACGTCACGCCGGCAGGCCAAAGAAGTTCGTCGCAGTCCAATAACCCCCTCACTTTCACCGACTACTAGAGCCGCTCACCAAACCAACATGCGCTCTGGGCAAATAGGTTGAACGTTTCGTGCGAGAATGCCCCACAGTAAACAAACTTGCACCAGAACGTAAGGGGCTGGCATACACATGCAGACGGTCTATCGGGTATACGAGGGAACGCGCGAGCCGCATCGGCTTGCCGTCGAGCGCACGGCCGAGGTGCTCGGCTGTGGCGGCCTGGCTTTGATCCCGACCGAGACCGTCTACGGTGTCGCCGTGGCAGCCAACGCCTTCTCGGACGCCGTGCCCCAAGATACAAGCGAATTCCCATCGTGGCCGCGCGATCCGCAGGCTGCCGTCAATGGCGCCGCAGTTCCTGCGCTCGGCACCGGCTATCGCCGTATCTTCACTCTCAAGCAACGTGAACTCACGCAAACCGTCGCTTGGCTGGTCGATGGCGTCGAAGCACTCGACCGCTATGGCGTGGATATCCCGGAAGATGCCCGCATACTCGCGCGACGATGCTGGCCGGGAGCCCTGACTATCGTGGTCAAGGCAGCCCCCTGCGTGCCGACCTTTATGCGCGCTGCCGACGACACGGTGGCACTTCGCGCTTCGGCCTCGCCCGTGGTGCAGGCGCTCATTCGCGCCTGTGGCAGCCCCCTTGCCTGCACCAGCGCCAACACGCATGGCGCGCCCGCGCCGGCAAGTTTTATCACGGTGGAGGGTCGCATCCTGGAGGGGGTCGATGTTGCCGTCGACGCCGGTGAGACCCCGTGTCGCGACGCCTCGACCATCGTGTCGTTTCAGCACGGCGAGCTCCAGATCCTGCGCCAAGGCGCACTTCCCGCATCAGAGATCGAACGGGTCCTGTCCGACCCGATGCAATAGAAAGGTTTAAGCGATGTCGTTGAATCTGGGCAGCCTGGGCATGGAAGATGCCTCGTTTGACTTTGGCGGTTCCTACATCATGGCGCTCGACTGCGGCACCACCTCGGTACTTGCGACCATCGTCGACGAGTACGGCTGCATCGTCGCGCAGGCACGTCGCAGCGTCAAAACCAGCTTTCCGCGTCCCGGCTGGGTGGAGCAAGACCCCATGGCGGTCCTTGCTAGCCAGATCGCCGTCATGATGGAAGTCCAGTTTAAGAGCGGTATCCACTCCGACCGCATTGCCGCCATCGGCATCTCCAACCAGCGCGAGACCACGGTGGTCTGGGATCGCGTGAGCGGTCAGCCGATCTATAACGCTATCGTATGGCAGTGCCGCCGTACCGCACCTCTGATCGACGAGCTTGTCGAGCAGGGCGCAGAAGGGCTGGTGCGCTCCCGCACGGGACTCACGCTCGACCCGTATTTCTCGGCCTCCAAGGTGCAGTGGATTCTCGACAACGTCGACGGCGCACGCGAAAGCGCGGCGGCGGGCGACCTCATGTTTGGCACCATCGACACCTGGCTCATCTACAACCTCACCGGCGGCCAGGTCTTTGCCACCGACTACACCAATGCCAGCCGCACGGCACTCTTTAATATCCATACGCTCGATTGGGACGACGACCTGCTGGCACTCTTTGACGTTCCACGTTCCATGATGCCCGAGGTTCGCTGGAGCTCGGGCGACTACGGCCGCGTCGCGAGCGACATCATGACCAACATGCCGCCCATCATGGGCGTGGCGGGTGACCAACAGGCGTCGCTGTTCGGCCACTGCTGTTTCCGTCCCGGCCAGACCAAAAACACCTATGGCACGGGTTGCTTTATGCTCATGAACACCGGCGACGAGATCGTCGAATCCAAGAATGGCCTGGTCTCCACCATCGGTATCGCTGCGGACGGCAAAGTCAGCTATGCGCTCGAGGGCTCTATTTTTGCCGCCGGCTCAACGATGAACTGGCTTCGCAACAACATGGGCATCATCTCGAGCGTGAGCGAGTCGGCACAACTCGCTGCTTCGATTAGCGACAACGAGGGCTGCTACTTCGTTCCCGCCTTTGCGGGTTTGGGTGCTCCCTGGTGGGACCCGCATGCTCGCGGTATCGTGTGCGGTCTGACCGGCGCCTCGAGCCGTGCGACCATCGTACGTGCCGCCTGCGAATCCATGGCATATCAGAGCTACGACGTGCTGCGCGCCATGGAGCAGGACGTGGGGCTTTCGATTGAGCGCCTGTCTGTCGATGGCGGTGCCTCGCGCAACGAGTTCATCATGCAATTCCAGGCCGACCTGCTGGATATCCCCGTGCTGCAATGCGAGACGGTGGAGACCACGGCAATCGGTGCCGCGTACTTGGCGGGTCTTGCCGTCGGCTATTGGGAAGACCTGGAAGAGCTGGAGCAAAATGCCCAGATCGTTAGGACCTTCCTTCCCCACATGTCCGCCGAGCGCCGCGAGCAAAACCTTGCGGGCTGGCGTGATGCAGTCAGGCGCTCGCTCAGCACCTCACAGTAGGGCTGCGATGGGCTGCTCGATACAACAAACCGCTAAACTAATGCATGGCGTGCGGCGGCAACATTGCTGCGCGCCTTGTCAGCAAGGCCGTTTTGCGGCCGCAACGAAAGGGGCAATCAATCCATGACCGTCACCTACGATGCGTCCCGTGTGACGCTTGTCGATCACCCGCTCGTCCAGCACAAGCTGTCGATCCTGCGCGACAAAAACACCGGCACCAACCAGTTCCGCCAGCTCGTGCGCGAACTCGCGCTTTTTGACGGCTACGAGGCCATGCGCGACCTGCCTATGGAAGACGTCGAGGTCGAGACCCCCATCACTACCGCCACGTTCAAACAGCTTGCCGGCAAGAAACTCGCCATCGTGCCCATCCTGCGTGCGGGCCTTGGCATGGTCGACGGCATCCTCGACCTGGTGCCCTCCGCTCGCGTGGGTCACATCGGCATGGAGCGCGACGAGGTCACCCACGAGCCGCACGAGTATTACTGCAAGATGCCCAAGGATATCGACCAGCGCATCTGCCTGGTCGTCGACCCCATGCTTGCCACGGGCGGTTCGGCCGAGATGGCCATCAGCTACCTGCGCGAGCGCGGTGTCAAGGACATCCGCATGCTGTGCATCGTCGCGGCCCCCGAGGGCCTCAAGTCGCTGACCGAGAAGGACCCAGATGTGCATATCTATACCTGCGCCATCGACGACCATCTCAACGAGGCTGCCTACATCGTTCCCGGCCTCGGCGACGCCGGCGACCGCATCTACGGCACGCTCTAGTCGCTGGGCTAAACGGCCGCGGCTGCAAATACGAAGAAACGGTGCGCGCGGACGAACAAAAGGCGACCGCGCGCACTCCTGCTAACGGACGTTTTGCCCTGCAGGGTTCGAGAAAAACGTATTACCGTACCTGCGGCATAAAGAAGGTCTTAAGAAAACGAACAGGTGCGTATTAACCGATGCTTTTTCGGTTGTACTTTAGCGATTGGCTCGTACAATAGTCACCAATGTTTGGCGGGAACTGTTCTGTGAAGCGTTAAAAAGGAAAGTGAGGACGCCAGTGTTTCAGATAGCCGATCTGCTCGCTATCGTTGCAGGCGCCATCGCGGGCGCAATTGCCTTCCTTCCCTTTGTCTTTACGCTCAAGCCGGTTCTTGACGATAAACAGAATGCGGACATGCTCAAGGGTATGGTGAGTCTGGCGGTCTCGGCAATCGCCCTGCTCGTCTTTACCTTGGTTGTGTTTGTGTTGTTCGGAGAGGCATTTCGCATGTTCCTCCTGGGCGAGGCGATCGGCTTCGTGGCCTTTATGGCCGCCTGCGCGGTTCGTGTCGCCAAGGCGCTGCGAGATCCTCATGAGGTCGAAAGGTAAGTCGTGGAAATTTTTGAAAAGCTGCCTGATGAGATTAATCATCTGGTCAGCGAGTTCAGCTCCACCCCTGTCGTGGGCGATCTGAGCTGCGGCATCACGCAGTACTCGTTTTGGCTGATCGTCTCCACGATCGTGCTCCTGATCGTCCTGGCCGTGTTCAAGAAGAAGCAGACCCTGGTTCCCAAGGGCTTCTTCGTCAACGGTTTCGAGTACATCATCGAGTACGTCGAGAACGATATCGGCAAGGGTGTCGTGGGTGAGAACTGGAAGAAGCACTTCCCGTTCCTGTGCTCGCTTTTCCTGTTCATCCTGATCAATAACATGATCGGCCTGATTCCGGGAATGAAGCCCGGCACCGGCGCAATCGGCTCCACCGCCGCACTCGCCATTTTCGCCTTCGTGTACTTCATCTACTACGGATGCAAGGCTCACGGCGTGATCGGCTACATCAAGAGCCTCGCCCCGCAGGGCGTGAGCTTCCCGATGAACGTGCTCGTGTGGGTCGTCGAGCTTTTCTCGACCTTCCTGCGTCTCATCACGCTTGCCGTCCGTCTGTTCTGCAACATGTTCGCAGGACACGTGGTCATGGGCTCGTTCGCCATCATGGCGAGCATGTTCATGCAGCCGCTGCTTCAGCAGGTTTCCGCGGCCCACGCCGTTGGCGCCCTGCCTTCGCTAGCCTGGCTTGCCATCCTCATCCTGATCTATGCGATCGAGCTTGTGGTCGGCGCCATCCAGGCTTACGTCTTCACGGTCCTTACCGCCGTGTATGTCTCCGAGGCAGAGGAGGTCGCGGAGGAGGAGTAGCCTTCCGCTCGCGCCTTAAAGGTAAGCAATTCGTTAAACCGCCGGTGCCCGTACCCATGGAGCCCGGCAGTTATAAAAAAGGTTATCCTGCGTGAAATAAGACACGCACGACAAAGGAGGAATCGTGGGAGTTATCGGTTACGGTCTCGGTGTTATCGGCGCTGGTCTTGCTATCGGCCTGTCTGCTCTGGGTGCTACGGGTGCTATGGCCCGTCAGCCTGAGGTCCAGGGCCGCGTGTTCACCGTCTTCATCATGGGCTCCGCCTTCGGCGAGGCTCTGGCTCTGATCGGCTTCGTTGTCGCGCTGATCGTTAAATAGCACGGAGCGTCAAGTATGAATCTTTCATCCCAGAAGAGCGCGATCGCACTCTCCGCGTCCGCGGCCGCGCTGCTCATGCCGGTTTCCGCGTTCGCTGAGGACGGCGCTGCCGGTGCGGACATCCTCATCCCTAAGATGGCGGAGTTCATCCCGGCGCTTATCGCCTTCCTGATTATCTGGATCGTGCTGGCCAAGGTCGCCCTGCCGGGCATCATGAAAACCATGGAGGAGCGCGGCAAGAAGATCGAGGAGAGCCTCGACGAGGCCGAGAAGACCAAGCAGGAGGCTATCGCCAAGCGCGCTGAGTCCGACTCGATCGTCACCGACGCCCGTCGTCAGGCTGCCGACATCGTTCTCGAGGCCCGTAAGGACGCCGAGTCCGAGCGCGCCCGTATCATCGAGGCTGCTCACAAGGAGGCCGAGGAGATCATCGCCAAGGCCCATACGACCGTCGAGGACGAGCGCAAGTCCATTTACGCCGGTGCCGCGAGCTCCATCGCCGACCTGTCCGTTGCCGTCGCCACCAAGATCGTGGGCGAGGCACTCGAGGACGATGCCGAGCAGAAGAAGCTCATCGAGCGCTACATCCAGGAAGCAGGTAGCCTGAATGCCGACTAGCCGCTATCAGGACAAGGTGCTCGAGACCTACGCGCGCTCCCTTCTGGAAGCCGCTAAGGCCGAGAACCATGTGTTCGAGGACCTCGAGATGATCGAGCGCTTGGCTTCCGCCAGCCCCGAGATCATCGCCGTGCTCGACACCATGTCCAAGCGCGACCAGCTCGACCTTCTTCCCAAGGTGGCAGCTGCCTTTAAGTATGTTGCCGAGGAAGACGAGGATGTAGTGGGCGTGACCGTCACCACGGCGATCCCGCTCGACGACGAGCTGCGTCAAACCATCACTAAGAAATGCGAGCAGGACTTCGGCCGCAAGGTATTCCTTATCGAGCAGGTTGACCCGTCTATCGTGGGCGGCCTGGTGCTCGAGGCCCGCGGCGAGCGTCGTGACATTTCCGTCAAGACGCAGCTGCGCATCGCGCAGGAGACCCTCGCAAACTCTGCTAATTCGTACGGAGGTGAAGCCTAATGTCCGAAACCCTCAATGCCCAGGATATCGCCAAGAAACTGCAGGAGCAGCTCACGAGCCTCTCCGCGACGGTCGATACGCATGAGGTTTCAACGGTCGACGAGGTAGGCGACGGCATCGCGCGCGTCTCCGGCCTTAAGAGCGCCATGGCAGGCGAGCTTCTGGAGTTCAAGAGCTCCGATACCGGTGAGACCGTCTTCGGCCTTGCCCAGAACCTTGACCGTGACGAGGTCGGCGCCGTTCTGTTTGGTGCCGTCGACTCCATCAAGGAAGGCGACGAGTGCCGCACCACTGGCCGCATTATGGATATCCCTGTGAGCCGCGCCATGCTCGGCCGCGTCGTCAATCCGCTCGGCCAGCCCATCGACGGCCTGGGCGACATCGTCGCCACGCACCGTCGCCCCATCGAGTTCAAGGCCCCCGGCGTCATCGACCGTACCCCGGTGTGTGAGCCGGTTCAGACCGGTCTGCTCGCTATCGACTCCATGGTGCCTATTGGCCGCGGTCAGCGTGAGCTCATCATCGGCGACCGTAAGACCGGTAAGACCGCCATCGCCATCGACGCTATCCTCAACCAGCGCGGCAAGGGCATGGTCTGCATCTATGTCGCCATCGGCCAGAAGGCCTCCACGGTTGCCAACATCCGCGAGACCCTCGCTCAGCACGGTGCGCTCGACTACACCATCATCGTTTCGGCCACCGCTGCCGATTCCGCCCCTATGCAGTACATCGCGCCTATGGCCGGTGCCGCTATCGGCGAGTTCTTCATGTACAACGGCGAGGACGGCAAGCCCGCCAGCGAGACCAACCCCGGCGGCCACGTGCTCGTCATCTACGATGACCTGTCCAAGCAGGCTGTGGCCTACCGTCAGATGTCGCTGACGCTGCATCGTCCGCCCGGACGCGAGGCCTATCCTGGCGACATCTTCTACCTGCACTCTCGTCTGCTCGAGCGTGCTGTCAAGATGTCCAAGAAGAACGGTTACGGCTCCATGACGGCTCTGCCGATCATCGAGACCCAGGACGGTGACGTCTCGGCCTACATTCCGACCAACGTCATTTCCATTACCGATGGTCAGATCTACCTGCAGTCCGAGCTCTTCTTCCAGGGCCAGCGCCCGGCAGTCGACGTGGGCATTTCCGTGTCCCGCGTCGGTGGCGACGCACAGACCAAGGCTATGAAGCAGGTCGCCGGCAACCTCCGTCTGGATCTCGCTTCGTACCAGGAGCTCGCCGGCTTCACGCAGTTCGGCTCCGACCTCGACGAGGCTACTCAGAAGCAGCTGACCCATGGTGCCCGCATGACCGAGCTCCTGAAGCAGCCGCGTTACAAGCCGTTTGAGGTTGGCGAGCAGATCGTTACGCTGTTCGCTGGCAACGAGGGCTTCCTGGATGACCTGGAGATCGCCGACGTGCTGCCTTTCCGTGCCGAGCTCATCGAGTACATGGACAATGGCTTTGGCTCGCTGCTCGACAAGGTTCGCGCCAAGAAGATCGATGATGACACCAAGGCTGAGCTCTTGCGCGTCATCGGCGACTTCAAGCAGCAGTTCATGGCCAAGCACCATTCGGATGTTTCTGGATCAGAGGAGAACTAAGCCCCATGGCCAACCTTCGCGACATTAAGAAGCGAATCTCCTCGGTTACCACGACCAAGCAGATCACGCGCACGATGGAGATGGTCTCTACGGCCAAGATCCGTCGTGCCCTGGATCGCTCCAAGCAGGCCGAGCCCTATAAGGAGGCGCTGACCGACGTCATGTTGACGGTCGCCGGCGACGCCTCCTGTTCGGGCACCGATCCCATGCTGCAGAAGCATGAGAGCGTCAAGCATGGCCTGATTGTCGTTATTGCCTCGGACCGCGGCCTTGCCGGCGGTTTCAATACGACGGTGGAGCGCACGGCCGAAAAGCTCGCCGCTTCTTGGGCGAACGACGGCATCGAGTGCGAGATCATCGCGTGTGGGCGCAAACCGGCCACGTATTTCCGTGACCGCGCAAACGTCGTCATGCACTTTGAGGGCAACTCCTCTGAGCCCGATTTCAATCAGGCTCGCATGATCTCCTCTCATATCTGCGATGCGTATCGTGCCGGTGAGCTTGACCGTGTCGAGCTTGTCTACCACCACGCCAAGAACCGCGTGGATCAGGAGCTTCGCGTCGAGCATCTGTTGCCGCTCGACCCCGAGATGATCGCTATGGCCCACGGTCCGCGTAAGAACGAGACCGACGCCCCTAAGCGCATCTCGTCCACGTTCGAGTTCGTGCCCTCTCCCGAGCATGTTCTCGGCAAGCTTGTGCCGTCTTATATCCTGACGGTCATCTACCAGGCCCTGATCGATTCGGCGGCTGCCGAGCAGGGTGCACGCCGCAAGGCCATGCACTCCGCGACGGAAAACGCCACCGCGATCATCTCGACCCTTACCCGCACGTATAGTCGCGTGCGCCAGGCTTCGATCACGACCGAGATTAACGAGATCGTCGGCGGAGCCTCAGCATTGGAGGAACAGTAATGGCTAATAACACCGTAAAGCTTGCGGTCGAGGAAGCCACCAAGAAGACGACTGCCGGTGATGGTCGCATCGTGCGAATCATCGGTCCTGTCGTCGACGTCAAGTTTGACGGTGCGGTGCCCCCGATCTACAACGCGCTCACGGTCGAGGCCGAGACCCCGATCGGTCATCTGAGCACGATCCTCGAGGTCGAGAGCCAGCTTCCGGGCGGCGTCGTCCGCACGGTCGCCATGTCCTCGACCGACGGCCTGCAGCGCGGCCTCATCGCCACCGATACCGGTGAGCCCATGAAGATGCCCGTTGGCCCCAAGACGCTCGGCCGCATTTGGAACGTCATGGGCAAGCCCGTCGACGGAAAGCCCATGCCCGAGGTGGAGGAGTTCTACCCCATCCACCATGCAGCGCCCCGTTTCGACGAGCTTACCACTAAGACCGAGATCTTCGAGACCGGCATCAAAGCTGTTGACCTGCTCGAGCCCTACATCCGTGGCGGCAAGACGGGCCTGTTCGGCGGCGCCGGCGTCGGCAAGACCGTTCTGATTCAGGAGCTCATCAACAACCTCGCCCAGGAGCACGGCGGCACCTCGGTGTTCACCGGCGTCGGCGAGCGTACCCGCGAGGGCACCGACCTGTTCCTCGAGATGAGCGAGTCTGGCGTTATCGACAAGACCTGCTTGGTCTATGGTCAGATGAACGAGCCGCCCGGAGCGCGTCTGCGCATCGGTCTGGCCGGCCTTACCACCGCTGAATACTTCCGCGATCGCGGCCAGGACGTTCTGCTGTTCATCGACAACATCTTCCGCTTCACCCAGGCCGGTTCCGAGGTTTCCGCACTGCTGGGCCGTATGCCGTCCGCCGTTGGTTACCAGCCCACGCTGGCAACCGAGATGGGCGACCTCCAGGAGCGCATTACCTCGACCAAGACGGGCTCCATTACCTCCGTCCAGGCTGTCTACGTCCCCGCAGACGATCTGACCGACCCGGCGCCTGCCACGACGTTTACGCACCTCGACGCCACCACGGTTCTTTCGCGTAGCATTTCGTCGCTCGGCCTGTTCCCGGCTATCGATCCGCTCGCATCTTCCTCCGACGCTCTCGATCCCTCGATCGTCGGCGAGGAGCACTACCGTGTCGCCGTCAAGGTCCAGGAGCTCCTGCAGGAGTACTCCGACCTTCAGGACATCATCGCCATTCTGGGTATGGACGAGCTGTCCGAGGAGCAGCGCCTTACGGTCAACCGTGCCCGTAAGATTCAGCAGTTCCTCTCGCAGTCCTTCCACGTCGCCGAGAAGTTCACCGGCAACCCCGGTGTCTACGTCCGCGTCGAGGATACCGTCCGCTCTTTCGCCGAGATTGTCGACGGCAAGGCCGATGACCTGCCCGAGCAGGCTTTCCGCTACGCTTCCACGATTGAGGACGTGCGCGAGCGCGCCCGCAAGATGGGGGAGAAGTAGGTTATGCGTATCCGCATCGTGTGCCCCGTGAGCTGCGCCTATGAGGGCGACGCTGCGTTTGTGTCGATTCCGTCCACGGATGGCGAGTTTGGCGTCCTGCCTGCTCACTCCAGCGAGATCTGCACGATCGACCGCGGTTACGTTCGCGTTTCCGATAAGGCCATGGGCACTGTCGACCACACGTTTGCCGTGGCCGGCGGCTATGCCCAGGTTGCGGACGATGTCGTGACCGTTCTCGCCGAGCGCGCTTGCGATTTGGCGACCGTCGATGCCGACAAGCTTAAAGCTGATATTCAAGGTTTTGAAGAGAAGCTGGGTAATTTGTCGGAGGATGATGCACGCCGCGCCTACCTCTATAATGAAATCGCATGGTGTAAGCTCAAGCTTGCCCAATAGTCAAACGATTTAGCGTTCGACCATTTGCGAACACATCATGCCCGGGATGGCCCAGCCACCCCGGGCATGCTTTTTGAAAGGGTAGACCTTGGATATTATCCGCGTTGAGGGTGGCCACGCCATCGGAGGCTCCGTGCCCGTCTCGGGCGCCAAGAACTCCGCGCTCAAACTCATGGCGGCAACGCTTCTGGCGCCGGGCAAGACGACGCTGCAGAACGTGCCCGATATTTCCGATGTCCACGTGATGGGCAAGGTGCTCAAGGGCATGGGCGCTACGATCGATGTTCTCGACGAGCACACGCTCGAGATTGATACCTCTCAGGTCGATTCATGGGAGGCCCCCTACGAGCTCGTTGCCAAGATGCGCGCTTCCACCGCCGTCATGGGACCCCTGCTGGGCCGCTTCCATCGCGCCAAAATTGCCATGCCGGGCGGCTGCAACCTGGGTGCTCGCAAGATCGATATGCACATTCTTGGTCTTGAGGCCCTGGGCGTTGAGTTCGATACCGCCCACGGTTACATCAACGCTAATGCGCCCCAAGGTCTGCGCGGTACCACCGTCACGCTCGAGTTCGCCAGCGTCGGTGCGACCGAGAATCTCATCATGGCCTCTGTGCGCGCACAGGGCACCACGGTTATCGACAATGCCGCCCGCGAGCCCGAGATCGTCGATCTCGCCAACATGCTCAACGAGATGGGCGCCAAGATTGTTGGCGCCGGTACGCCCGTCGTGACTATCGAAGGCGTGGAAGAGCTCCATCCCGTTATCCATCGCGTGGTGGGCGACCGCATCGAGGCCGGTACCTTTATCGTCGCCGGTGCGTTGATGGCGGACGATCGCGGTGTCGATGTCACGGGCTTTTGCCCCATTCATTTGGGCATGGTGCTCAAGAAGATGGAGCTCATGGGTATCGACTGCGAGCGCGTCGAGGATGGCGTCCATGTGAACCGTGCCGAGCGTATCAAGCCGGTCGACATCCAGACGCTTCCGTTCCCCGGTTTCCCGACCGACATGCAGGCGCAGATTATGGTGCTCTCCGCCCTTGCCGACGGCAGTTCCGTTATTACCGAGAACATCTTCGAGAATCGCTTTATGTTTGCCTCTGAGCTGGTGCGCATGGGTGCCGACATTCGTATCGAGAGCCATCATGCCATGATTCATGGCGTCAAGGGCTTCTCGGGTGCACAGGTTACCTCGCCCGATTTGCGCGGCGGAGCGGCCCTCGTCGTAGCGGGCTTGATCGCCGACGGGACGACCGAGGTTTCGGCTATCCATCACATCAAGCGCGGCTACGAGCAGTTTGTCGAAAAGCTGCAGGCGCTCGGCGCGCATGTCGAGCATGCTACCGTCCCCGATCCCGTCATCTACTAATACAGGTTGCCTATGTTTAATAAAAAGCCCCTCGCGGATACCACCACCCGAAGACCCTCAACTGGTGCGCAGGCCAAGATCTACAGTCGCGATAACGTGGCTCGCTATTCCGAGCGCGCTCGTCAACGCCGCCGTAGCCACACGATTCGTCACGTCGCGCTCATTGTCGTGCTTGGCGTGCTGCTGAGTGCCACGACCGCTGCCGGCCTGTGGTTTGCCACCATTATGGGCAAGCTCGGCGATTCTAATGTCATTACTGACAATCTGCGTCGGGTTCTGGTTGACACCGATGAGGCAAAGGATCCGTTCTACGTGCTGCTTCTTGGCACCGACGGCCGTCCGGGCGAGGATACGTATCGTGCCGACTCGATTATCCTGGCACGCATCGACCCCACGCAAAAGCAGGCGACGCTCATTTCCGTTCCGCGCGACACCAAGGTCGAGTACAAGGGCGAGACCATGAAGATCAACGCCTGCCATACCGTTGGCGGCGCCGAGGCCATGGTCGAGGCGGTCAACGAGCTGTGCGGTGTTCAGATTTCCCACTATGCCGAGGTCAGCTTCGACGGTATGCAGGCGCTGATTGATTCGGTTGGCGGTATCGACATTAACGCAACCGATGATGTTGACGACCCCGAGCACCTGGATATTAAGATTACCGCTGGCCAGCAGCATATGGACGGTGCCACCGCCCTTACCTATGCCCGCTGCCGCTACACCTATGCCGACGGCGATTACACGCGCATGCGCCACCAGCGTCAGGTGCTTGGCGCCCTTGCCAACCAGATTCTCAATAACTTCGATGCCACGAAGATCTTTGGCCTGGTTAATTCGCTGTCCGATATGCTTGTAACCGATATGAGCGTTCAGGATATCGTGGCTACGGTCAACGCCATGCGCGGTATGGATGTCGACGGTATCTACTCGGCCAACCTGCCCTCGTACGCCGACGACAGCACCATGATCGACGGTGTGAGCTACGTCTTTGTCTACGAGGACGAGCTCAAGGAAATGATGGAGCGCGTCGATGCCGGCAAGGATCCCAAGGGTCCCAACACCATGGGTATGTCCGATGGTTCCAGCTCTACGATCGGTGACCTCAGCAACAACACGTCTGACGACTACGCAAACGGTACCGCAACCTCATCGGTCAGCTCTGACGATTCCGACGATTCGAGCGACAGTTCCGATTACTACGAAGAGCCCACCGGCGACGGCAACGGCTACGAGGCCAACTACTAAGTTACGGCGTTTTGCCAAACGCCGTAACGGCTCGACGCTGCGCGGGCCGCATTTGGACAATCTGACGTTCAACTTCAAGGGCGCGACCAGAAGGTCAGCGCCCTTTCGTTTCACGTCACCTTGTCTCAAATGCGACCCGCTCGCTGACGTCGCCAATACATCGGCGTTGCCTTGGCCGTCAATAGTCATTGGGGACGTTCTTAAACGACTACCCAACGGCTATTGAGCACATGGCTCGCATGACAGTCGTCTCTTTTATGTTTCCTTTAGCCGTCGCTGCCTAGGATGGGAGTTAGTCGGCAGGAAGGGAGCGTCTATATGGACGACGCGAGCGAGCGTGCAATCGAAGAGGACATGCTCGATCAGTTCAACTACTTTGATGATGAGGACGATGAATTGATCGACCGTCGCGAGCCGGCGGCGCTCGATACTTTCGACCTTGTTGATGAAGAGCCCGACGAGGACGAGGTCGGATCAGCGGAGCCCCCACAGTCTTCGCGCCTTGACTCGCTGCTTTCGAGAGCCCCCATGCACCACGGTGTTCGTGCCGGCGCACTCCATATGAAAACTGACTGGCACCAGATCGTGACGGCAGGCGATGAGCTTGCCGTCGATGCGCCGCTCACCGATAAGTCATCCATCATCTGCCGCACCGGTATGCTTATGCTCGCGAGCGGAACGGGTGCCTGGCGTGTACGCGATACCATGAATCGCGTTGCCGCCGTACTCGGTGTCACCGTCCACGTTGACTTAAGTCTTCTGTCGTTTGAGTGCACCTGCATCGAAGATGGCCACTGCTTTAACGAGGTTGTCAGCCTGCCCACAACGGGAGTCAATACCCATCGCATTTGGATGATGGAGAGCTTCCTAAAGGAAATCGAGACGTATGGGCGCCGGTTTACCGTGCACGAATACCACGAGATGCTCAAGACCGTTGAGAGTTCAAAACCCGATTACTCTCCCTGGCAACAGGGCCTTGCGGCAGCTTGTGCTTGCGGCGCCTTCGTCTTTTTGCTCGGCGGCGGCCCTATCGAGATGGCCTGCGCATTCGTAGGCGCTGGTGTTGGCAACTTTGCTCGCTCTCATATTCTCAAGCAGGGTCTTGGCCAGTTTAGCGCGCTGACGATTGGCGTTGCGCTCGCTTGCGTTTCGTATCTGCTGACATTGCTCGGCCTTGGCCAGGTCGTACCGGGGGCAATGTCGCACCAAGAAGGCTATATCGGCGCCATGCTCTTTGTGATTCCCGGCTTTCCCCTCATTACGGCAGGCCTCGACATCGCTAAGCTCGATATGCGAAGCGGCATTGAGCGTCTTTCGTATGCCGTGTCGATTATTGTGATGGCGACCCTTGTGGGCTGGATGGTTGCCGAGTGTGTGGGGCTGGCACCGGATGATTTTGCCCCGCTCGGCCTTTCGCCGCTTGCCCTTACGCTCCTGCGCGTGGTGATGAGCTTCGTTGGCGTATTCGGCTTCTCGGTGATGTTCAACAGCCCGGTAAAGATGGCCGCGGCAGCTGGGCTGATCGGCGCCGTGTCCAATACCTTGCGCCTTACGCTCGTCGATGCGCCGACGCTGTTTCCCTTTCTGGGCCTGAGCGTAGGTATGCCTCCCGAGGCGGCAGCGTTTATCGGCGCGCTGGTATCGGGGCTGCTCGCGAGCTTAGCCGAAATCAAGCTCACCTACCCACGTATCGCCCTCACGGTGCCATCGATTGTCATTATGGTGCCGGGCTTGTATCTGTATCGCTCGATGTATTACATGTGCACATTCGACACGGTCAATATGCTCGGCTGGTTTGTGCGTGCAGTGCTCATCGTGGCGTTTTTGCCCGTTGGCCTGGGTGTGGCGCGTACACTCACCGACCCTCGCTGGCGCCACACCAGCTAATTGGTGCAAATGAAACTGATCCGCAAAACATGAACGTGGATAATCTCCCGTTTTTGGCTTGTTTACGGGCTCAAAACGGGAGATTATCCACGCTCGTGGAATGGGTGTCCGAAAATCCACGCTCGTTGGGCCGATGCAGACGCACCTGGCAATTCCTTTTTTGTAGACGTTGTCGTATGGCTGCATGCGGAAAAGGCCCCAGCGATTAACATATACTCCATATGGGTAAAGAGACCAAAGCGCCGCCACGAGTGGCGCTTTGCGTTTGAAAAAACTAGCTCGTCTAAGAGGAACTAGCATGTTAGACCGTTTTACCGATCGCGCGCGCAAGGTCATGTCCATGGCCAAGCAGGAGGCGCTCGATCTTCATTCAAATAAGGTGGGTACCGAGCATCTGTTGCTCGCGCTCGCCAAGGAGGACGAGGGCATTGCCGCCGAGGCACTGCGTTCGCTCGACATCTCCTACGATGACATCATGGATACCCTCAAAGAGGTCCAGACCACGGTTCCCGAGCCCAGCGAGGAGACCGAGGCTGCCAAGCTCGCCTTTACGCCGCTCGTCATCAGCGTGATGGAGCGCTCCTTCCGCGTGGCACGCGAGAACAACCAGACCTACGTTTCGACCGAGCACTTGCTGATCGGCATCGTCGAAGAGGGCAACGGCATGGCCATGGACATCCTCATGCGCCTGGGCGTGTCGTCTGCTTCCATTAAAAAGGCTATCGAGAAACTCACCGCCAAGGACCAGGACAAGAAGCGTCCGCTCGCCGGTGTTGAAGCGCTCATCCTCGAGCGTTTCCTGAATGAACTTCGTCTTGCCGGACTCCAGAAAGCCGGTAAAGACGTACATGGGGATATCAGGCATAGCCATAGAGAAAACTCCTTACTGCTTTTCCACGCCGAAGAGCTTCGAAACGGCCTCTTCGTTCAGCTTCGAGCCGATCACGCAGATGCGGCCCGTGACCATCGCGCCGCCGTCGCGGATATCCGGCTCACCGGGGACATAGTCGAAGTGGATCCACTTCTCGCCCTCCGCGTTCGCCACATAGCCCTTTGCGCGCAGGATGATGCCGTAGGTCTCCGCGTCCTCAAGCGCCTTCAGGATGCGCTCGATCTCGGCCTTTGTGAATTTCTTGTGCGTTTCCTCGCCCCAGCTGATGAAGACCTCGTCGGCGTCATGGCCGTGGTGGTGATGGTGATGATGGTGGTGCTCATGCTCGTCGTCATCGTCGTCATCGTGATGGTGGTGGCAGGCGCAGTCCGGGTCGTCGCACTCCTCATCCTCGTCGTCATCATGGTGATGATGGTGATGGTGCTCGTGCTCGTCGTCGTCATCCTCGTCGTGATGGTGGTGATGATGGTGCTCGTCCTCGTCGTCATCCTCGTCGTGGTGATGATGGTGGCAGGCGCAGTCCGGATCGTCGCACTCGTCGTCCTCGTCATGGTCATGATGATGGTGGTGCGCCTCTTCTTCGAGCTTTGCAAGCTCGATGGCGATGGTGCTGCGCTGCTCCATCGCCTCCATCAGCTGCTCGCCGGTCAGCTCCGGCCACGGGGTCGTAACGATCACGGCGTCCTTGTTGTGTTCGCGGATCATGTTGACGCACTGGTCGAGCTTTTCCTCCGTCATGCCGTCGGTGCGGCTGAGGATGATGGTGTTGGCCGTCTCGATCTGGTTGTTGTAGAACTCGCCGAAGTTCTTCATATACATCTTGCACTTCGTCGCGTCCGCCACGGTCACGAAATTGCCGAGCTGCACGTCGTCGGACGTGACCTTGCGCACGGCGCCGATGACGTCGGACAGCTTGCCGACGCCGGACGGCTCGATCAAGATGCGGTCGGGCGCATACTCCGCAATGACCTTCTTGAGCGCGCGGCCGAAATCGCCCACCAGCGAGCAGCAGATGCAGCCGGAGTTCATCTCCGTGATCTGGATGCCCGCCTCCTGCAGAAAGCCGCCGTCAATGCCAATTTCGCCGAATTCGTTCTCAATGAGGACGAGCTTCTGGCCGTGATAGGCTTCCTTGATCATTTTTTTGATGAGCGTCGTCTTGCCAGCGCCGAGAAAGCCAGAATAAATATCAATTTTTGTCATACAGGAACACCTTCCAGTTGCATTATTTATTGAATTAGTATAGCACTTTCCCATGGGAACATCAAGGTTTCTTCCTAAAATATTCATCGGTTTCTGCAAAAGGAATTGACAAACCTGCCTGGATATGATAAGATGATTCACGGCTTTGGAGGCCGGCATTCGGAGAGATGTCCGAGCGGTTTAAGGAGCTGGTCTTGAAAACCAGTGACACAGCAATGTGCCGTGGGTTCGAATCCCACTCTCTCCGCCATTTCTTTCCTGCATACGGATTTCATTTTTCGACCTGCGGAAGTACCCAAGAGGCCGAAGGGGCTCCCCT